>JGI20151J14362_10001181_pt1 | contig 19011 bp, 12 predicted proteins | sample COG_01_FD_14362 | JGI IMG/M metagenome (IMG submission 14362)
CTTCCTCGTCGACCCCAAGGCTCAGCGCGCCGTGGATGCCGCGAATGCTTCCGTCGCGGAGGGAACCGGCGCGTCCGAGGAGGAGCGATTGACTGTGGACGCGGCCGTCGCTCGGCTCAAGGCGGAGAGCGTTCTCAAGGCGATGGGAGTGACGGACGCGCCCTCGTTCGACGGTCTCGCCAGCGCCCTCACCGTCGACGGTGCGGACCCCGTGGTCCACGCGGGTGGTGGCGGGGATGTGGCGGGGATCATGCTCCCCAGCGCCGACCTGGTGGTGGCGGCGACAAAGTTTGCCGAGGCGGAGAACATCGCCAAATCCGGCGGATCCAGCGGGAGGAACCAAACGCAGCCTGTGGGCGATGTGTCATCACCGGCTCCCAGGAAAACCAAGGAGCAGCTCGAGAAGGAGTACTGGGAGAACATGTCCAACGCGGTGGGTGAGAAGAACTTCAGGGTATGGAGCCAGCTGGAGAGGTCGATGGAGCGCTACCGCGAGATGCTCATGAAACGCCGCGATTCGCTGAGAGACGCGGAGTCGCTGCGAGAGCAGAATGACGAGCTTCGGGGTCTGCTCAGCCAATACCTGAGCTCGTCGGTGAACGATGAGCTCATGGTACCGCCCGCGGCGTATCTCTAGCTAAAACTTTTAAAAGTACATGATGTCAACCCGCTAGCTCTAGTGGGTGGGTGTGCTAATGATCGTAATGCGTAATTGCGCCTTCGTCACCGCCTGAACGTCTTTTCGAACAGCGAATCCATGGCCATCGCGGTCGCCCGGCTCGGAGGCCCCCGTGCCTTTGGCGACTTCGGTGACGAGGGCGTCGTAGAAGGCGCGGGATCTGTGGCGGCGGAATTGTCTTTGTCCTTGTCCTTGTCCGCTTCTTCCTCTGGCGGAGAGTACGCCGCCTGGTGCGTGTTCCCCGACGGGTTCAGCGCCGCCAAGATCCCCGCGCCGATGCAAACCGCGCACTCCGAAGCGAACTTCCTGTGCGGACACAGCACCCCCATGCGATCGACCCGGTCGTATCTCGTCACCTCGTTCTCGGACACGCGTCTTCTCGACTCGTCCACGGACCCGGACTCTTGCCTCACAACCTCACCCAAGGACTCAGGGGACTCCGGGGGCTCACCCTCGGCCCTCGGCTCCACGTGGGGCGGCTCCGTCGTCGCCACCCCTAAGGGCACGTCCGGCACGATCGGATCCTCCGTCTCCCGCGGGTTCCGTTCAGCGGGCTCCAAAGGGTTCGAAATCACCGCGGGTACGCTCGGACCGGCCGCCGGTCTTACTTCAGCAATGGCATCCTCGCCGAGATGGCCCTGAGATGGCTTCGGCCGCTTGCACACCGCACACCGCGACCTCTGTTTACTGTGCACGCATAATCCAGCCCCGCCGCATTCTTTGCACTGGGTCCGTCGACGACCGTGTTCACAGATCGTGCCTCCTTTGCACGTTCGACACTGCGACTTTACCCGACCGTGCTCGCACATCGATTTCCCACCGCAGTCCTTGCATTTCGACCTCTCCCTGCCGTGCCCGCAGATTTGAGACCCACCGCACTCCTTGCAGTTACTGCGCCGACGACCGTGCTCGCAGATGGATGCACCACCGCACTCTTTGCACTGCGAACGCTGACGACCGTGGGGGCAGATCCCGGCCCCTCCGCACTCCTTGCATTGCCTCTTCCTCCGCCCGTGCACGCACACCGACGCTCCGCCGCAGTCCTTGCACTTGGACTTCTGCCGGTCGTGTATGCAGTATCCCCTCTTCTTCGGTTTCCAGCCCTTCGGAACGACGACGGCTACGGACTTCGCGGCGGCGCCCCGAAGGCTTCCGGGAACGGCGGGGTTCGTATTCGCCCTCGCAGGCATGGTACCCGACGTGCAAAGATAAAAAGTGCGCGTTTATTCCGATGAAATGAGCACCGCTTCTTCGCCGACCACGGAGCCGCGGGCCGAGACCGGCGGTGGACCAGGCCTGTCCTTGTACCCCCGCGAGGACCCTCGAACGCCTGCGGGCGGTTCTGGGTGGCCCAGCGGAGGGCAGTGGCGCCACCACGTGCCCGGAGATATGTCGACGCCGTCCAAAACCGTGGGACCAACCAAAACCAAAGTCGTCGTCACGAAAGATCCGTCTCTTCAGTCGGTCGATTTGCCTCTCGACGACGCACAGTGGAGCAGTCAGAATAGGGAGGTCATCTTGTTTTTTCGGTCTACTCTTCCATAACTACACCATCAGCAGACGACGAATTAGAGATGTGAAATTCAAATGTAAACTCGATTCGTCATTTTTCATTTGGAGGGGGGTCTTTGACTTGAGGATTGGGCGTAACACCTTTTTTCTCGTTCCAACCAACACCCGGCTTCATCGACGCAGCAGTGGGACAGCGCGCGACGTTGCGTTAGACGCGGCGTGGACGAGACTCGGCGGCGGGTTTGGACGTCGGTGAGTCGATATGGGTTTCCGGCTGTGGGGCCGGGGGAAGGGCAAGGAGGAGAAATCGTGGAGCGAGTTCGGGGAGCTCATAGTCCACGTCTCGCTGTTCATGCTGAGCGGGCCGACTCTTATTTTGTTGCAGAAGTACGTGCTGGGCAACCTGGTGTTCGAGTATCCAATCTTCATCGTGACCATGTCCACGTTCTCGAGATGGTTCCTGATATTGGGCCTGGTGCACACCGGCACGGTCAAGCTCGGGGCGCACAGGGACCTGACGTTCATGGAGTGGACCAAAGGCATGCTCCCGGTGGGTGTCTTGGAGTGCATCTCTCTGGCGACGGGCTCGGCGGCGTACCTACACCTGTCGGTGTCGTTCGTGCAGATGCTCAAGGCTTTCCAGCCGGTGGTGCTCAACGTACTCATCACGACCCTTCGTCTGGAGCCGTTCAGCGCGCGCGCGTTCTGGTGCATCATGCTGGTCACGTTCGGAAGCGTCCTGGCAGCCATCGGGGAGGTGAACTTCACGATGACGGGAATGTACCTCATGCTCGTGTCGGAGCTGGCCGAGTCTGTGAAGTACGTCGTGCTGCACTATTTCTTACGAAACGAGGGGTACACGCTCTGGGAGGGTATCTACTTCACCACCCCTTCCAGCGCGTTCTCGCTGGCGTTGCTGTGCTTCGTGTTTGAGCGCGACGTGGTGGAGCAGGAGAACCTGGTCATCGTGCAGCACAACTCGTGGGTGTTTCTCAGCCTGGTGACGCTCGCGATCATCACCAGCGTGTCGGGGTTCGGTATCATCAAGGAACTGGGAAGCGTGGCGAACAAGGTGCTGGTGATGTTGAGGAACGCGTTGCTCATTTATCCGGCGACGCAGCTGTACGACGAGGTGGTGGCNCCCATACAGGTCATAGGGTACGCCATCACGCTCATGGGCACGGCGGGGTTCGCGTTTTTCAAGGTGAGCCAGGAGGTCATCACGCGCACGCAGTCGCAGATGGACCTGGCGTCGATGGCGGACCTGAGCAGCAGCGACGACGAAGGGGGGAGTGTACCCGGGGATGAAGACTCGAGCGGAGGAAGGGGACGGTACGGCTCGGTGGGTGGGTACTCGAGCGATCCGACCACGCAGCCGCTGTTGGCGAGTCCGGTGAAAGGGAGCAGGCTGGGAACACCGCCTCGTTCGCCGATGAAGCGAAACGGATCGTTGAAGCGGTCGGGTAGCAACAACGGAAGGGGCCCGGGGATGCGACGGACGTCGCCGCCAAAGACGGGCGGGTACTGGGATTGATCGGGGCGATTGAGCGATTACACTTTTAGCAGGAATTTATCCATATTCCTAAACTTACGACATCAGAACGCCGCATGATGGACCGGCACGCCCTTGACGCCGACGTCGATCGCGAACACAGCCCCGGCGGTGGGTTCATCCAACGACAGGTCCACCGAGTCCGCGTCCACCGTCGTGTCCAGGGAGCACGACGTCACGAACAGAGTGGTTCCCTCTATACCGCCGAAGCAAACGCTGGTCGGGCGGGCGCACGGAAACTGGATCGTCCGGTCCAGCGCTCCGGCGTTACCCTCGCCGTCCGGGACGTACCGGACCACCGTACCCGCGTCCCACACGCACACCCACACGCCGCCCACCTCGTCGACGCACATGCCGTCGGGCACGCCGGATTCGGTCGGCATCCTCGCAAAGACCCGCCCGTTTCTCAACAAACCGGTGTCGACGTCAAAGTCGTACGCCTCGACCCTTCGTCTGGGCGAGTCGGCGTAGTACATCACGTCACCCCGCGGTGACCACGCGATACCGTTACTGCACCACACGCCGCCCACCTCGGACACCGCACCGGCGACGCCCACCTTGACGGTGGACCCGTTCCTGAAACTGAACGCGGGCTCGACGCAAAACAGAGCTCCGGACGGGGGATCGTCGGCGCTCGGCGAGAAGTGCGCCGACGACCCTTTCTGTTGTGCATTTGCGTCCGACCCACCGGAAGTCGGTGTGTCCGGCCCGGCCTGGACGTATCGCGCGTCCATGTCCGGGCGACCGAGCACCTTGCTCCCGACCCACACGCGGCCGCGAGCGTCGCACTTTCCGTCGTTGAGGCACTGCTTCTCGTCGGGTTTCTCCGCCAGTGGCCTGTGCACCTGGGCGTCGAGGACGTTGCAGAAGAACTCTTCGGACGTATCCGCATGAAGTGCACCGGTGTCGTCGGAACGCAGCACCACGCGTCGGAGCTGACCGCCCGCGCCGTCGTCATCCACGGAGAGCGCGGCGAGGAAACCCCCTTTGGTCGAGGGCACGATCGATCCCGGCATCTTCGGCAGCGTGGCACGACGCACGACGCCGTCCCGTAGGACGCATATCTCTCTGGCCACCACATCGATGAACACCAGCTCGCCATCGATCCAGACCGGGGACTCGCCGAGTTTGGCGCGATATTCGCCCCCGACGATCTCAACCTTGGCCCCGTCGGTCGCCATCTCCATGCTCGCAATAAAGTGTCGGCGTGAGCAAGAGAACGAGCCGTGCCGTGCGGTTGCCGCCAGGCCGAGTCCGAGCATTGCCGAGCCGCGCGCCAATGAGAAATCCTGACTGCTCGTCATACGAATTCGGCCAAGAAAAAACCGGAGTCGCGCTGGGCCGTATCTTTTTTTTCACCGCCATTTTTCACCGGTAAATCTCCAAGGCACTTCTCGCCGCGCTCGGTACTGAAACCACGCGTATCGCGGCGACCATGAAGTTCGGAAAGCAACTCGAGGAGGAGATCAACGCCGCGGGCGTCCTCGGCGACAGGGTACCGTGGATCGACTACGGGTACGTGTCACCGCCGTCCGGCGAAAAATAAATAATGACCGCCACTTGACTCCCTCTCTCTCCTCGCTCTCGCATCTCGCTCTCGCCGCGCAGACACGCAGCCCCGCTGACGACCTCTCCACCACACGCTAACTCCCCCATCCATACCCGCGCAGAAAGCTAAAGAAACTTCGCGCCTGCCGATGCCACGAGGATGGCGTCGAAAAAGAAGAGTTGGAGAACACGCCGTTGAAGCGCGCGGACCCGGAGGAGGAGGCTGCCTTCTTCAACGACGACGGCGAGGCCGTGGAGAAGGATGAAGGGTCCTCGGAGAAACCCGCGGATGAGGGGAAGGGTGCTTCGGGCGATGGTGCGCCGTGCGAGCGTTGCTCCAGTTTGTTCTACGCCGAGCTCGACAAGTCCATGAAGGCCACGTCCAAGGCGTACTTTTCGTGGGTGAGCCGGATCTTGTCGCGAGCGCCGTTTGAGCACGCCAAGCCGTGGTGGCGCAAGGGGCTGAACCTAGACGTGGGCAACTGCGGCCCTGCGATGGGTGGTTCGAAGGGTACGGCGATCGACGCCAGCCTCGGGTTCACCGCGCCGAAGGATGAAGAAGGTAAAGACTACGCCCCCGACCTCTCCGGGATGGACATCGACTTGGAGCACGAGGCGAAGGAGTGCCTGCACTGGATCGAGCTCAACTCCACGGCGCTGAGAAAGATTTTGAAGAAGTGGGACAAGGCTAACCACAGCACCGTGGGACGAAAGACCTTACGGCGGTACTGGACCGACAGCCAGTTCCAGATGCTCTTCTCGCCACTCATCTTGGAACTCCGGGCGGTGGCGGGAATGATGGAGGGAGGACTGGAGGGACCGCACTGGAACCTTCACGACGACGAGCACGAGGACGACGAGCACGCGCACGCCAACCTCGATCAGACAGACGGCGACATGAACGTGCTGTCGTGCCCCATCTGCATGGACACCCTGTACAAACCGGTGGGTCTGCAGTGCGGCCACGTGTTCTGCCGCGACTGTTTGCTTCAGAGCGCGGGTGTCTTGAAGGAGGGCGCGACGCTCAAAGACCTGCGCATGGAACCCGATCAGTTCCACGACGACCGCATCCCGCTCACGAACGGTCTGAGGCGACAGTCGGACACTGGACACGACAGCGCGCACAGCGGCGGGGAGGAGACCTTCTCGGGGGATGAGAACGCGGACAACGGAGCTCCACCCGCGGGTCGGAAGTACCGCGCCCGACGCGACCGATGCCCGCAGTGTCGAACGGAGGATGTCTTCGTCAGCTCCGTTCGTCTGCGACACGTCCAGGATTGCCTACGACGCGTCGATCCGGAAGGGTACAAGGCTCGAAAGGCGGAGAGCAAGAAGCTGCGGAGTAAACTCAAGTCGGAGGCGGTGATGAACAACATCGTGTCCGGCTTGATCAAGCTCGTGGCGCCGACGAACCGGGGGATGAACATGATCGACCCGAGAACCGGCCAGATTCGTCAGTGATAGGTCCGCGTGTTGTAATTTACTAAGAGTTAGTCGTGTCGTCGATAGGGGCCCCACGAGCGATGCCCGGTTAAGAAGGAGGTGCTACGTATTGGTCAAACGAACTAAGTTAAAAAATCGGTTCTCCAAGCCAGAGAGACAGCCTGGATGATGATCGGTAGGATCTGCTACTGGTACACGTCGACGGTCAGGTCTTGGGCCCCGCCTTGGGCCACTCCGAGGTGCCGAACACGATCTTGTTCATGTACCTCCGCGCGGGCCCCTCGATGGACTCGCTCATCAGCATCGCACCCGCGGCAACCTTGTGGAGCACGCTGTGAACGCGCCTGTTCACGGTCGGGTCCGTGACGTACCGGTTGTTCAGCCGAATACCCCCGCGGTACAGCTTCTTCAGGCCGTACACCCGCACCGCGAGCAGCACCGCGATCTTCTTCGCCAGCCAGAGCTGCACGAGCACGATCGGCGCGGCCGGCATCTCTTAACCCACACCTCACCGGCGCCTCACCCCCCCCAACCGACGACGGCGCGGTTCCAAGACGCCGAAGTTTTTTTCCCGGTGTCTCCTTGGGACGCGAGGGAGATCCGCCTCGTCCCCGGGACCGCTCCCCGTGGTACCGCCGCCGAAGACCTCCTCGCGCACACGAGAGAGTTCCTCTGTGGCCCGTGGCGGCGCGTTCGACTGCGCTCGCGCGTGCCTCGGCGCGAGTAGCCACGTGTTATGGTGGCGGGTCGGAACTGATCCGATTTCTCTTACGCGCTGACCACAGGAGCCGCTCTCGCAGCCTCTGAAAAGAAAGAGCCTAACTTAGCCATACCATGCCGCGCCCCGCCGCACGCTCCGTGAGCGGGACCGTCGCCGACGACGCAGAGCTCGGCCCAGAGATCTCGTCGCAGCTCGGTGTGGCGAACCCTGGCGATGGGCCCAAGTCGGGGCAGATCGTCGACGCGCAGGAGCTCCTGGACGCGCTCACGTGTCCCGTGTCAGGACTGGTATTTGTAGACCCCGTTACCACCACGTGCGGGCACACGTTCAGCCGCCAGTCCTTGGCGCGATGGATGTCGTCCGGCTCCGGGTCCGACGAACGTGCTGGCGGTGCCGGCCCGTCGTGCCCGACGTGCAGGGCTCCGCTGTACCACGAGTCCCCGCACCAGTGGCCGGTGAACACCGTCTTGGTGGATCTCGCGGAACGATTCCTAAAACACGATTTGGCCGAGGCGCGACAGCTGACGTACAAGCAGTTCGGTCTCGGTGCATCGGGTACCTCGGACGGCGTGAGATCCACCGGTGAGATCCTCGGCGAGCTCCCACTGTTCGTGCTGGACTCCATGACCCCGGGGCAGGAGCTGACGCTCAACGTGTTCGAGGAGAGGTACAAGCTGATGATCCGGCGGTGCCTGCGGGGGACGCGAAAGTTCGGCATGGTCGGCTTGGCGCGACCCGCGGGTGCGAACGTACCGAATCGCCCGGGAAGGTCCGGTGCCGACGGGGAAGTCGCCAGGGAACTCGGTGACACGGCTGCCGGCGCCCTGGCCCCATCCGCCAACGTGACGCACGGGCACACGGGGGCGAGTCGCCTTTTACGATACATCGCGAACCCGCCCGGGCAACTCGGGCGGCTGGTTCACCTCGATCACGCCGTCGAGTGCAACATAACCGCGTTCCAGGAGCTGTTGGACGGGCGCCTATTACTACGGTGCCGCGCTGTGCGACACCTGCGCATCGTCGACTCCAGGGACGAACCGGGCGGTGCCGGGTACACGTGCGCCACCGTGGAGGCGGTGACGGACACCGACTCCTCGGTGACAGACACCGAGGGAGCGGAGGGTGCCGGGATACGGGATTCACCCCGCGACGTCTCACCGGCTCCCCAGCAGAATATTGACTACATCCAGCCCGAGTTTCGCACCAACCCGGGTGAACCGGGATTCACCGTGTACGGCCCAGGCGCCCGGGCTGTGTTGGCGGCGTGCGTCAACGACCCGGAGGACACCCGCGACGCCGCCCGCGCCGAACTGTTGCTGAGCAGCGAGATGGCGGTGGGGATGCACCACGTGTGGCTCGCGCACGTCGCGGGGCGTACCATCGGGTGGCAGCGGCCCGTGGATGACGAGTCGCCCGTGGATGACCTGACGCGGTGGTCACCCCCGACGGTTGAGCCGGAACCGTGGGTGTGCAAAAACTACCCGGTGGGTACGAGCGGGACGCTGGGGAGTCGTGGTGGAGAAGCAGGTGCGTTCCCTTCCCCGAACGATTTCCTGCGCAGGTCGTACGGCGGGGACGTGGAGAACTTACTGTCGATGTGCGGCAGCAGGCCCGCGGCGCACTTACCCACCGAGCTGTCGTGGTGGCTCGTCCGGGTGGCGAACCCGCTGCCGCCGCTGGGCGCGGCCCGGGAGCTTCGCCCCGACGCGTTGAGGTGCACCAGCGCGACGCAAAGGTTCGATGTCGTGTACTGGAGCCTGGTCGCGTCTATGAAACACCGACACGGCCTCGAACCCGCACAGTTCCGTGGAGCGAGGCCCATGGCGGATGCGGCTCTTGTTGACCTCGTGAACAAGGCGCTTAAACCCGTGAACACGTCCGTCCCCGGAGTGTCCTTTTGGTCCCCCGGCGTGAACGCGCTACGAAGTGGCGAGGATGCGGATCCGTCATTTGGTCACCTCCCCGTGACTTTTTCAGAGACTGGTACCACTAAGGACTCGAAGGGACGCGCGTATCGTAACGCGTCGGCTGAGGACGTGGAGGCGTTGATCGGGGTGGTGACGCAAATTTTGGAGCGCCCGCTCGAGGATGCGGGTGAGACGCGGAGCCCGTCGTTTGTGTCACCGAGCGATTTTGAGGGGCCGGGACCCGCTATGCGCCTTCCCCCGGTCCCCCCCAACCTCGCTGGCAACACGGGTGGTGTTGGACCCCCGCCCCGGGTACCCCCTGGACGCCCCGGTGCCTCCGGCGCCGGCTCTGAAACCGCTGAACTTACCCTCGAAGCCGTCGCTCGGAGGGGTGGCGTGCCCACGGTGTGCTGGTGCCTGTACCTCCGTCTGTCGTCGATGCCTCCCAACGAATGGGACGAGTGCGTCTCACGCATCATCGCGGCGCTGCAGGGGCTGGAGTCACCGAACGGACCGCCCAGGGTACCGGGTACCGTCATCCCGCTCACCAAATTCGCGCCTCAGCCCGGGGACTGGTTCGTCGCCGGACAGTGCGTGGGACGGCGCCGCGCGCTGTTGGCTGGGAGGGTGGGGGCATCGTACGGGCGGGTGGCGGGTGCGACGGTGGGTGCGTTCGTGTGGGTGTACTACCTGGTGTGCGAGCTGTTCTTACTGACGTGCCTGGCGTTCGGTTTGTTGGGGCCGCGGGATGGAAACCGACTGCCTCATCGTCTGGTCAAGGGAATCGGCTTGGCGCTCGCGGCGGCGGTGCTCTTCGGCGTCCTCTCGTACGTCCCGTAGCGGGTATATTCACGAAATACATCTTAACGTCAACGTCGTGACTCTTGGCTATTACAATCGACCGGGTGTTATCACTCTCCTCCGTGGTATCATCACTCTTAGGGTACACTCTTCACGTTTTGTTGGTCACGTCGCCCATGGCTCGTCTTTGGTTTGAACCGTAGGCGCCGCCCGCGCGTCTCTTCTTGTTCGCCTTGACCGTGTGCGCCACCGTGAGCTTCTCCGTGGTGGCGTACTTCCAGTCGTGGAACGCCTTCATGCTGTCCCGCCCCGAGTCCAGCAGCCTCTCCTCTTCTTTGGACAGTAAGTGCCTCTCCTTGAACTCCGACGTGCTCAGCGCGGCGCCCACGAGCAGTTTCGAGTACCTCGCCACGAACGCCTTCTCGAGGTTCTCGTGGAGCTCCTCGTCCCGGAGGAGTTCGTTGAACCTGGCGCCGAACTCGAAGAAGTGCGGGTTGAAGTCCTTCAGGGGCACGTTCCGTGGCTCCGCCTCCACCACCTGCCACACGCGCTCGTCGAAGCAGTCCGGCATCTTGGGCCCGACCATGTTCTGCTCGAAGAGCTTGGGCACCAGCCAGAAGGGCAGCTCCACCTCCTCGCCCATCGGGAGGTCCCGCGTCTGGCACATCTTGTCCATCTCCTTCCCGAGGCCCGTGCACCCGCTGTTGAACACCACCGGACACCTCGTCTGCTCCGCGAGGAAGCTGTCCATGTCAAAGTACCTCGACATCGCGGCCGTGTCTACGCGCTCTGTCGCGATTGCGTTTGAAAATCCGCTCGGGTTTCAAATCCCCCGCGTCTCAGGTGGGATCGATTCACCAACCTCCGACGCTACGTCGCGGCGCAGGCGATCTCGAATACGCGCGTTCAAACACGATCGACGCTCCGAACGTGCCGCTGGCGTGTGTGCGCTTCCCTGTCGCGCGCTCGTCTGTGGTGCTTCGAACCTGTTGCAAGCGATTTTCAAATCAACGGAAATCCCCATAACCTGCTGGGCCAGTTTGATCAAGCGCACATACGACAAGCAGTTACGAAATCAAATACGAATAAGCAAATCTAACCATAAATAATCAACTAGGTGGTGTTTTTATAGTCGTCTGTGGGGTAACCGTCCATCAGCCTCACGTCGACCACCGTCATCCCCGCGGCTTTCGCGCTCTGCATCCCCAGCTCCGCATCCTCGTACGCGGTGCACCTCGCGGGATCCACGCCCAACTTCTCGGCCGCCAGCAGGTACAGGTCCGGCGCCGGCTTACCACTCGACACGTCCTCGCACGTCACCACCGCGTCGAAGAGGTCGAATATGCCGTGCTGCTTCAGGTGGCCGTGCACCGTGGGCTTGACCCCGGAGGATGCCACCGCGATGGGCAGCCCCTTCGCCTTTGCATCCCGTGCGATGGCCACCACGGGGTGGATCAGTGCCGGTCCCTGGCTCATGATCTCGTCGGCGAGCTCCTGCGGTTATGAGTTGGGGGTGAGTTGGGGGTGAGTGGGGGAAATTGAATGGAATATTCCTCACAGCGAACCGGGACGTGACGCGGGACGTGACTCAAGGACGGGGGTTTCGATGCGAGCCGGTGAGACACGTGTGACTCGTTCTTCCTTTCGTACCTTGCATCTCGCCGCCATGGCGTCCAGGTCCGGGGTCTTGCCCTGCTCCTGCGCGAGTATCTCGAATATCCTCCTAATTGGTACACCGGCGAGGTCGTAAAACTGCTGCTTCGACATGGTCATATCGAACTCCTCGCACGTTTTCTTGTCGGCGACGTAGAAACCGCCCATCGTGTCCACCAGGGTACCGTCACAGTCTGTTGGATGGAGTTTCGGGGCGCGGGGAGGTCAGGGGACGGGTTGGGGACGGCTAGGGTGCCCACGGGTGCCCAGACGCGTAAGAAAAAGCCGCGGCTGTGCTTTTTTCGCCGAGGGTCGCGGCGGCGGTCGGGGCACGGGGCGGGAAGGGGCGGGACGCACCGAATACGAGCGCGGCTGGGTCCTCGAGACCACCCCACGTGGGGTGCGTCTTTTGCTCCGGTCCATCGCTTCCACCTCCCATGCCTTCCGTCCACGCGTGCCAAAGTGTGCCGCGTCCATTGGTTATCCAGAAAAAGCGTTCTCGTGATCGCGATCGTGATCGGCAAATTATTTACCAAGTCGTCGGTGCCCACCGCCGAGGACTCTCTCATCTCAGAGGGGCGCCGGGTCGGGACTGAAAAGAAGGCCGCCGACGACTCCGATGGGCGGCGAGCGAGGGTCGGAGAAGCCTCGAGGTACGAGCGGAGCGTTATCCCCCGCTGAGCGTCGACAACAGAGGCAGCGGGAGCGGCGCGAGAAGAAGGCGAGGGAGAAGAATGCGGCGGCGGGTGCCCTCCATCGCGCGGTGTCCAAGCGACCGGCGTCCTCTGGGTCCGCGCGGGTTTCCTCGGTTAAACGGACGAGGAAAGAGTCATCGTCGGGTTCGGACGACGATGAGAACGACGGGACGGGGGACGAGAGCGGGGAGGACGCCGGGGAGGACGACGCCGGGGAGGAGGACGCGGTGGAGCGCACGGGCGCGTACGGCAGCTACGGCAGGAGCGACGGTCGCATGTCCGTGGAGGACGACGAGTGGGCGACGGCGCCCAGGACGTGGGCCGCGCTGGCGCCGTACCTCTCGCACTACCACGACAAAAAGATCTGGGCGCCGTTCTACTACGACGGAGCCGCGGGGAAGCGACTGGAGGACGCCGGGTTCAAACGTGTCGTGCACAAACGAGAAGACTTCTTCAAACGAATAAACGACCGCGTGTTCGTCAAGTCCGTCGCCGCCGTGGTGGATAACCCGCCGTACACGGGTAAGGGGATGAAGGAAAAAGTGCTGAGGGCGCTGGTGGACGCGGACGTGCCCTTCTGTCTCTTACTTCCCCTGGGCGTGTTGCACACGGCGACGGTGCGAGAAATTCTAAACGTGGACGAGGTGCAGGCTCTGATACCGAGGCGGTGCTGGGTGAGCAAACGCGGGCAGAAGGAGGTGCCGTTCAAGTACCTGGTGTGGCTGTGCTACAAGATGAATCTGCCGCGGGATCTCGTCCTGATGCCGGACACCTAGTAGTTATGTGCGAGTGTAAGTTAGATGATGATATCATATTACGTGACCGATCGGGTACCCTACTAATGGTTTTCGTGGCCGGCGCGTTGCACCGGGATGGCTCCCGGACCCGCCTTGGCCTGCGCCGCCGCCTTCTTCGCCTCTTCCTCAGCCTTTTCCTTGGCCAGTTCCTCCCTCCGTATCCCCGCGTACGCCACCAGCTCCTGCATCGTCTGCTGGCCACCCGCGTCCAGACCGCCCGCCAGCGCCTGGAACCGTCCCGCATCCGCCGACTGAACCACCGTGACCGTCTCGGCGAAGAGCGTGAACGGGTCGATGTCGTCGATGGGTGACGTGAAGTTCTCGTCGTCGGTGAGCATACCGTCGTCGAAATCCTCGTCCTCGTCGTCGTCCTCGTCGTCCCCACCGCGTCGTCTGAACGGGTTAACGGACTGCGCCCGCTTGGCCATCGCCGCGAGTTCGGCCGGGTCGAGAACGGGCTCCTCGTCGTCCTCGTCGTCCTCGCCCAGGTCCTCGTCACCGCCGAAGTCGTCGTCGTCGGAGCCCCAGCCGTGGCCGTAGAACCCGCCCGGGTTTTTAGCCTCGAACTCCTTCCGTTCCTTCTCCTGCGTGCGAAGGTCCACCAGCAGACTGACGACGGCGGAACAAATCTGGCCCATGCCGGCGGCCACCTCCGCCGGGAGGTTCGGTTCCGGGGTTTGGATCAGCGCCACCAGCCCGAGGATGCACACCTTCTTGTCGTGCTCACGTCTGTGGTGCCTGCGCTTGTCCCCACCCCGCGTTCGATCGTTCAGCATCGCGAACCACGTCTGCAGCGCCGTGCCCAACGCGCCGTTTTTGACTAGGATATCCAACGTCAGCGACGCGTCGTACCACAGGCAGTTGGCGACAATCTGAACGAGCAGGTCCTTCAGGTAGGTCAGCTCGCACGTCTTGAGCCTCTCCAGCGCGACGGCGAGGTAGGGCGCCACGCAGTCATCCACCCGTCCTTTGCAGTTCTGGAGGACGCACTCCAGAAGCTTGGGCGCGGGGAGCACCTCGGGCTCGGGGATCTGGTTGTTGAGTAAAACGCCGGATGCCACTCTCAGGACGTCGTTTTTGCAGTTTGGGTGCGCCAGGAACGTCTCCGTGCCGCGCGAGATGTAGTTGTCCATGGGCACCAGGATGTTCTCAAAGTACTGCACGCCGTACTCACCCTCCAGTGAGGCGATCAAAACGGGCCACAGCTCCCACATCGCCGGGGACACCGCGGGGGAGTAGTAGGTCATGTAGGACTGAATCTCCAAAACCTCCTCGTACACGTCGTACCCGTCGGGGCCCAGCATCTTCCTCATGATGGGCATGAGATTCGGTTCGAGCTGCTCGTACATGTGGGGCAGCGCGGAGAGGGACTCGAGGATGGTGGCGATCGCGCGGAGGCACCCCACGGACGCCAAGGCACCGGTGAAGTCTTCGTCGTCCGCCTGGTCCGCCGACCCGGTCAACTTCCAAAACGCCGCCGCGAGGTTCGCCGTCATGCCCATGGCGTACGGCGCAATCTCCTCGCCAAACTTTTCCACGATTGTTTCCAGCGTGAACACCATCTCCTCGGACTCCACCTCGTTCATCAATGCGAAGAACTCATCGAGTAACTGGGGCAGGATGGGTCGAATCTGGGAGATGTCATCCGCGGTTTCCACGTAAGAACCGAGAGATACCACGGCGTCAACCTTGACGGGCAGGTCCGGATCTTTCAGGCAGTTCACCACCGCGGCGAACAGGTTCATGAAGTTTTGCGGGTTTGCAAACTCAATCTCGGCGTACACACCCGCGCACCACGCCGCCTTGGCCCGGACGTGACCGTGTTGGGACTGGAAGGAAGGGAGCACGTGTTGCACCAGCATTGGCTCGAGTTGTTCCTTGTACCCGTCGGTGGTCTTGAGCTTCTCCTGGAGGGACCCGATGCAGTGCAGGGCGCCGCCGAGCTCGGGGTGAGGTGCGTTGGGGCCCATCTCGAGGCATCGCGTGAATATTTGCACGATGAACCCCATGAGCTTGGGCATGTTCTCCTTGGTGCGGCACCGGCAAACCTCGACGAGAAAGTTAATCGCGGCGGCTCTCGGCGAGTACATCTCCTCGATGATGTCGTTACCTCGGCGGATGTACTCCTGCGGGTCCTCTTCCCACAGCTCGGCGTCGATCTGGTTGAAACACACGATGGGAAACACCACGTTGAACATCAACGTCTCCATGTGTGGCTTCATGAGCTTGTACGTGTTGGAGTGCGACAGCGCGGTGGAGAGGTACTGGAGCGCCAGGTTGACGATTCGGTCTGGGAGGTACCCACCCCCGGACAGGTTACCCAGCAGCTGCATGTATGACTGCAGGAACACGCACGATACCTGATCCTTGAACGTCTTGGCGAACTCCTTGTACTCGGGTTTCGTCTGCTTCGGGTTGCCGTACCTGGAGAACATCCTGTTGGCGATGTGCAGGCTCCACTTCTTGGCTTTCCACCACGGAAAGTTCTTTCTCTCCGTTCTATCGCTGGGCTGTCCTTCCGTGGGCACCTGCATGCCGATCATCTGGTGGAGGCACGTGATCCACGCCCCGAAGACATCCGCGCGCATCAACGCCGGGGGAAGTTCGAGGTAGGTGGCGCTCCAGTACGTCTTCAGAATGAGCTTCACCAGCGCGGCTAGAGTTTTGTCGTTTCTCTGCGCTTCGTTGGCGATGAGGGACTGGAGCATCTGCAGCAGCCTTGGGAAGGCGTTCTCGATGACCGGGGTGAGAACCGTCCGTTCGTCCTTGTCCCTGAACTCGTACTTGCGGCAGATGACCTGGATGACCTGCACGGCGCCGTACACGCGCGCGATGTCGTCGGTGCCCAGGTGTCCCATGAGGGTGGTCAGGAGGTCGGGCCAACGCTCGGGAAAGTCGTGTTGCACGGCGACGCGCATGACCTCGGTGAGCTGGGAGCGGATGAGCTCGGGGGACTGGATGAACGACTCGAGGATATTGGCGCGAATGGTGGCCTTGTCCTCCTCGTGCAGCCTGGGTGATTCCTCCCGCTTGGGCTCCCATCCTTTGGCGCTGATGTTCTTCAGGTGGATCGCCGCCGCCTGCCGGATGCCGCCGTCCGCCTGGGGCGCGGTGGCGACCTGCATGAGCCCGACGATGTACCCCTTGGCGTAGTCGTGCTGCTTTAAATACGCCTCAGCCTGCTCGCGGGTGGCCACATCGGGCGAGAGCGTCGCCTGAAGCACCTGCACGAGCTCCTCGACGGACGCCACCATCGTGCAGATTGCAAAGTGTCGCGATTGCCGAGAAAAACACACAAATCAACCGCCGACGACGTTGCTCTGGCGGCGGCGACGCGCTGTGTATAGATTCGCGTTCCTGTCACGCGTTCACTCGACTAACGAGACCTCACGCGGATGGGTTACACTCGCGAAAGGCGTGCCCTCGGCCACTCGGCGGTCCGGGGCTCACTCGGCTGTGCTGGCGGGAGCTCAAAAGACCAGCCGCATTTCTAAACCCTCGGCCGATACCAGCGAAAGAAAACGTTCGCTGAGGTTGGAGCCGAGTTTTTTACGCGGGGGGAGACACGGACGCGGCGCTCGATCATCAAATCACACTCTCTTCTCTTTCTTGCAACAGAACAATAAAAGCAGTACGCAGAGTTCGCGGCGGGCCACACTTCACGCACCGCCGCGCTCGTCTCACACCAGTCACACGCGATCCCCGTCTTCATCGTCGCGTCTATGATAAATCATCACCACGAGTACTTGGCCTCGATCAGCTTCTCCTCGTACCTCTCCGCGGCGAGTCCCCACGAGAGGTCCTGCGTCATGCCGGACAGCTGGATCTTCTGGAAGGAATCTCGATCCTCCCTGTACGTATCGAGCGCCCACCCCATCGCTTCCTGGAACTTGTTCGTCTTGGCCTCGTCGAATTGCCACCCCGTGCCTTCTTTGGTGTGGGGGTTGTACGGCTTCACAGTCTCCCTTAAACCGCCAACCGCGTGCACCACGGGGACCGTCCCGTACCTCATGGCGTAGAGCTGGTTCAACCCGCACGGCTCGAACCGCGAGGGCATGAGCAGGATGTCGCACCCGGCGGTGATGCGGTGCGCCATCTCCACGCTGAACCCGACCCAGCACCTGCACTTGTCGTTGTGGTCATTCTCCATGCTTCGCAGCGACTGCTCCAAGTCCTCGCGCCCGCTGCCCAACATCACGAGCTGCACATCCTGACCCATGAGCCAGTGCCTGGCATCCGTGATGAGATCGACACCCTTCTGGTGGTCCAACCGTCCGATGAACCCCAGCAGAGGCACGTCGTCGCGTTCCGGCAAACCGAGTTGGCGTTGCAGGGCTCTTTTGCACTCCGCCTTGCCCGCGAACCCGGTGGCGTCCGGCTCGTACCGTGTGTACCCGTCGCCGTCGAGGAATGTGTCGTACTCCGGTGACCACTCCTCGAGGTCGATGCCGTTGACGATACCCGTGAGCTTATCGCCCATGTCACGCAGCTGCGGCGCGAGGCCCCACCCGCCCATGTCGGTGGTGATCTCCCACGCGTACCCGGCTGAGACGGCGATGATCTTAGACGCGAACTTCAGTCCAGCCTGCATCTGGTTCATGCACTCACCCCCGAACGGGTCATCGAGGAAGAAGTGTTCCTTGTAGTGATCCGGGAGCTGCAGGGTGTTGAACTCGTCGAAAGGACCTCGGCCCTGGAACGCCATGTTGTGGATGACGAACACGCTCCGGGCGTAAGGCAACTTGCCGTGGTCCTGGTAGTACGCGCTGAGGTACACCGGCAGCAAACTCGTGTGCCAGTCGTTGGCCATGTACACCAAGTCGCTGTCGCCGTACGGGGTTTGATCCTCGCCGCATGGTACGTGCCACACAGCCTCGATCGCCGCTTGGCACAGCATCGCGTTACGGAAGTTAGCCGCCCGCCTGTCACCCGCGTAGATGTTATCAGCCACGTGGTGGTACGCGTCGTGGTCGATGAACACGTGGTCCACGTCGTTCTTGCGCATGTGGAAGTATCCAACCTCGGCGTCGTTGCCCATGACGTTGAACTTGATCCGAACCCCGGTATCGATCGCGCCTTCGTAGTTTTTGTACCTCGGCATCACCACCATCACGCGGTGACCGCGGGCTTGAAGACCTTTGGGGAGCGCCGCGGCGACGTCGCCCAAGCCGCCCGTCTTGGCGAACGGCGCGCACTCCGACGCCACCACCACGATGTTGAGCTTCTCCTTGCACAGGAGCTTTTGCGTGTCCGCGTCCATCGGGGCGTTGGGATCGATCACCACCGGGTTCGCCGCGGACCCAACCTCGCCAACCTCCAAAACCTGGTTCTGTGCGTTTTGGCGCTGCTGAATCGCCGCGTTAGGGTTGGGCGGGGGAACGTGCGTGTCCGGCACACTCGTCGATGGCACACCCGGCGCGGTCATCGGCGGCGGCGCGGGGGGCGCGGGCATCGCCGGGGGCGCCGTCACCGCGTTCTGCTGCGCCGTCACCGGGGGCGGCGGCGCGGGCATGGACGGGGGCGGCGGCGGACTCATCGCGTTGGAGTCGCTATTCACGACGCCGAAGGGGTTGTACCCGCCGCCCGTGCCGCCCCCGCCCGGGATGGTGAACCCAGGAGGAAGCGCCGGTTCCCTCGGGGCCATGTCAGGCCTCGCGGGTCCCGTCACGGGGGGTGGCGCCTCGGTCGGCGCCTCGGGCATCT
>JGI20151J14362_10001186_pt1 | contig 18965 bp, 19 predicted proteins | sample COG_01_FD_14362 | JGI IMG/M metagenome (IMG submission 14362)
GAACCGCGAACATTGTGTAATCCGTGAAATGTAGCATTTAAAAACACACTACATAAACATGCACTTAGCTATCATTTGATTTTTTTACCCCCCGGCTCATCCCCCCGAGGGCTTTGCTATATATCCTGAGCCCGTTGCATCCGGCTAGCTTCGTCCATAGGAAGTCCATCATCTAACAACCCCCCAATAAACTCATCGACGGATGGCTGCGCTATTGTCTAGTCATTGCGTTTCAATATCGTCGGCAACTTGTCATCAAAAACGACAAAGTTGCGTGTGCCTTCGCCTGCTGTTCTGCTGCCGCCGTCGTAGTATTTGATGCCGGGGATGCCGGCAGCGCGGAGTGCTTCGGATGCTTTCGCCGCATCATCAATCCTATAATCAACCAAATCCCAATATAGGCGTTCGCCCGTGATTCCAGCCATGTTGTCGGCTATGTCGTGGATCGCGTTGTGATCCACCCCCGGCGATAACTCGTCTAGTTTTCGCCAATTGTCCGCCGACGCATCACCCAAGCGCGCGCTCTCATCGCCGTAAATCATAGACCTTGCGATGGTTTTTGCTTCGTCTGGTAACTTTGCCAAATAATCCGCTTGTAATCGGTCTAGCGGTTCATTCATGCCGCCCAACTTAGCGAACGCCTTTTGCACACTCTCCGGCTGCTCACTCAGCGGCGCATCCCAATCCAGCATCTTGGCGATGGCTTCGTCGGGGATATCGACTGTATAGAGGGAGCTACTCGAAGGGATAGCCGCCAGTTCTTCTGCTACTTCTGCCGCTGCTTGCCGATAATCTTCGTCATAATCCATATCTAGTGATCGTTCGCGCAAGTCATCTGGAGTTTCATGCAGCATCGCACTTTCCCATTGATCCGCACGGTTGTAATCGCCTGCGTTCACGGCTTCTTTATATCGCGCCATCATAATTTCCTCGGCGTCGAAATCTCTCGGCTGATAGGTTTGAGCTACGTCCTTACTCTCCGCAAAATACAGCCCATGCCCATACGCCTGCGCGCCTTCGCCCGTGCCGAGTTTCGACATGTCAAACTCATCGAAGCGATGCGGACTGCCATGATAGGTAACCATTGCATCATCAAGCAGCCCCTGACGTTGCATGGCAGGGCCAATCATTGCAGACATCATTTCATCAGATTCTGGCGCGACTCGGTTACCTTTAACCGCACGGCCCAAAAGCCCGGCACCGGTTGCCAGCCCACCGAGAACAGCCGCCCCAGGCACCCAGTCCAACGCGTCAGTGGCGAGGCCAAACCGGGCCAAGTCCTTGTCAGTGATATCGAAGCCAAGCGGAGAAAACAGCGTTGTTTCTTCGGGTAGCTGCAACGTCGCTAGATCTTCCTGAGTGTAGCCGGATGCTCCGCCGCCAATAAATGGCATCATCGATAGTGGGATGCGAGCGACCGGGCTTGATTCTGCGAGCGGGTGATTAATGCCGAGCGTATTTCTCGATTGAGTGCGAGCGCCCGCGCGCTGCGGTTGAGATAAAAGCCCTCGGACGAGATGATCTACGCCTAGCAATCCGCTCATTTCGATGCCTCTAGGGTTCACCCAGACTGTAACAGTACAGTCAATTTAACTGAACTATTACAGTTGAGTCGATGCGGTTTTCATTGCTTCGGGGTTTGAAAGTAGACCTGTGTTAATTGATCAGCCCCCAAGTAACCGGTTCATTTCGATGCCTTAAATTTCGGTAAGTGCCGCCGTAACGGGTTGGCCACCGCTACTCCATTTGCGTGCCGAGCAGACCCGCTGGAGCATTTAATAATTGTGTAGCTTGCGACCCGGTCATCGACGTTCCGGGGATTCGCAGATCCATAGGATTGCTTCTTACCGGTGGCAACGTTTGTCCGCTCAATGCTTCATCGACAGCGCGCTGAGTTGCCCTTGCTTGCGCGTTAGCCACGCGTGCGTCCGATCCTTTTTGCAAGACCTGCGCAGCCAGTCTCCCGCCCGGAATGAAATCCGCTAATGCTCCAACGGCGTCGAGTGCAATTTTTTCGACCTCTGCCCCTGACCCAGATCTATTAATATTTGACATGTTCGGCGCTCGGAATAATTCGCGCGTTGTTTCGCCGAATTTCATAAGCTCTTCTGTTTTGTCTTTTCCGAAAATTATCTCAAGCCGGCTTTCTTTTATTTTTTTAATAAAGCTGTTGTAACCGGCCTGCGAGAAGCCGCCTTTCCCCGTCGCTGCTTCTTGCAATGCCTGAAGCGTAATTTCCTGAACGTTGACCCATTCTTCCTCCGGTAGGAAGTTTTTCAATTTTTCTAGGTCACGTTTTTTTCCAAAAATTTTCTTTAACACGTCGGTCGGATCTAGCGAATCGTTCACTATGCGAGCGACGGTCGTGTCATTTTTCCCGATCATCTCAAAACGTTTCCGTGCGGCGTCACGCGCGGCGATATAGGCGGCTTTTTGTCCCTCGGGTGCTACCGACGCAGCGTCATCAAAAACGCCCATAACCGCCGTCTTTAATTTACCTGCCGCCATATTTATTCCTGCATCTATGCCGAGAGGCATATTCTCACTGACGAGCTTCATCAAGTCGTCAAGCTCTTCGAAAGTGAACGCACGGGTGCTGTTCGGATCAATTAATTCATTGATTCGATCTCTGACGACGCCATCTATCTTCGTTCGGTGTCGGGACATAATTTCCTGCGTTCGATTCGCAAGTGCGTCGCGGGAAAAATTACCACCGCCCGGGATTGCGTCATAAGCNTNTTTNACNACTTTNCGCATNGCNGCATCNGCTGCTTGCACCTTTTCGATGATCAGTTGGGCATAATCAATTTCTGTTATATCTTTATTCGGTAATAAATCGTCTATCCAGCCTTCTGCCTGAGCATCCTGCCCAATGCGGTTACTATGCAATCGGTCGGCACCTACTCGCCTTAATAAATTTTCCTCATTGCCAAAAATAATTGCGTCGCGAGAGGATTGCCCTTTCGTCATCGCAATGGGGCCCTCAAAGCCGAAACCTTCGGCTTGAAGTCTCCGCGCCGCGGCGGCAGGATCAAATGGTAAATCGTTTCGTAATGCCTGCTCAGCCATTTCTCTAACACGAGATCGAATAGCCTCCGGGACTTCCCGGTCGAACAGAATTTCATTCGCTGCGCGTTGAGCTGGGGGAACATACCTGGGGCGTGGTTGCCCGGTGCCAGTAATATTCGGGACCAAATTCCGTAAATTATTTGCCGCCTCAGAAACTGCACGCGCCCCACGCCCCATACCACTTCCCAACTCTCGTAAACCGGCTGCACCAACACGCATAATCGGGTCGGCGGCAACTCCCATCACCCCGCCGGTCGCGGCCCCAATCGTCGCATTAACACCTCGCTCCATCGGGGTTTTTGCGTATAAAGATGCACCCGCCGCTCCGGCTCCGGTCGCACCGACAAGGCCGCGCGCCGCCCACCCGAGTCCCGCGGGGACTGTGCCAATCAAACCGGCTGGGAGAGTTGCGGCGGCTTGACCGCCTACACGCCACCAGTCGATGCCATCGCCTGCACCCGCTTCATAACGATTGACGTCATTCAATTCGGAGAGTTCGGCTTGCTCGTCTGTCTTCGCCATTCGATTGCCGAAGTTTGATGCGCTTTCGCCGCCGGGCAGCAATGTTAATCCGGCCTGTATTTGCGGCAACGTCCCGGTCAGTTGACCTACTCCGGATGCCATGTCCTGTAACCCTCGCCCGACTCGCGCCAAGCTTGACGGGGGCGGGGAAGGATTATTTTTCATTGCGGATTGCACGGCGGCGTATTGACGCATTTGTTGTGGAGTAATCCCGCGCTCAGTGTAATACCTGTTGAGATCCTCTTCCGGGGCACCGACCGAACGCAGCTTTGCAAGATTCCTCTCATGCTTGGCCATAATTTCAAGGTATTTCATCAGTCCTCCAACTTGTAAAGCGACGTCAAATCGGTTGGGGCTGCTTCCGATGTGTTTTCTTCTTTCTTGATTTCAGCGAGTCTCGTACTCGCATTCTGTTTTGCGAGTGCGAGAAACTCGGGTGAAAATCTCGACTCGTCAACGAGTCCATGTCTTGCGAACGCTCCCACGATCCTCGAAAGCTCTAATCGCTGCAGCTCAGGACTTTGCGACTGCTCCAAACGACCGACGCTATTCGCCACCATTATCCGCTCGCCGTCTGATAAAGCACCGAAAGTAATGCCTTTGGCCTTAGCCTCCGCTAACGTCGTTAGCGTAAATTGGGCTCGTAATTTCTCATAAAGATTATCGAGTTCGTTGTACTCGTCAGTGTTAGCAAGGAACCCGATACCAGACTTAATCCGTCCGCCCGTGTTTCCTCCGGTCAAGAGTGTTTCTATCGAAAGAAGATCGGTCGATAGTAGTTCAACATCCGCTTTTCTCGCGTCGTCTTGCTTCCTTTTCAGCTCCGCGTCCTCAAGCCGGGTCCGGCTCTTTATCGTCACCCCTTCTTGTAGTCGTAACGCTTCGTATTGGTCCCAAGTCGTTCCGAACGGTACTGCCGACTTTGTTTCATTCCCAAAGGCGTCAGTTCTGATGATGACCATGTCTTCAAGCGTATTCTGCGGGATTCGGTCTGGCTTTTCCGCTGCTGGCGGTGGTTCTTTCGATTTCATGTAACTCTCAAAAGTCAAGTCACTGCCTTGATCTCGGATACGTTCGTAATGCTTTTCATCATCTGTCCGTTCATCAGCGACGGCCTCCGGAGTGATAGCTGAGATCTGTTCGAGCAGCGCTTTATAAGTTTCCGTATCGCCGAAACTTAGAGCGATTCGCGCGCCGGCTTTTAAGGATTCCGGGCTGATCGGGTTGGTGGCGAAATGTCGAGACAATGCGGCCTGCCCAGCCTGCGCTCTCTGCCCAGCCTGAATTTGTTGCAGCGCCTGTCGATTAATAATTTCCGCATCGGCTACGTTGCCGTAGGTATTTCTGCCGGCTTGCAATCCGCGAGATAGCGCTTGCATAAACGTCGGCGCCGGGGCTCCGGGAGCGCCTGTCGATCCCAACATCATTGCGAGCGATGCATCAGTCAGAGACCTGCCTCGGGCTCGATTATCCGCTTCCGGCGAAAGAAGCCCGCGGTATGGCGAGTCCGGTGCGCCGGACACAAGGTTGAGAAGCCCTTCGCGAATGTTTGGCATTTTTTTTAAACCCTCAAGAGTCCACTGCGGACCGGCGTCAAACGCGTCAGCCCGCCGTTGTTTGCGATTCGTTGCTCCAGTCTTTGGGCTAAAGCGGCGCGAATTCCTGTCGTCGGAATCGTCAAATTGTTAGATGCTCGCGCACGACCGCCCAACCCCGGCGCGGATATTCTGGCCTGACCACCGCCCGACGCGTTTTGTGTTTGCTGCGGTTGTCCGCCGGTTAGCAAACCGGCTTCTCGAAGATTCTCGTAAGTATCAACAGCGCGATCGATCCCGCGGGCGAATGACGATGTTCCAGGCTGGCCACCGAGAGCAACAGGGTTATATAACTGGCTCGGGCGAAGCCCCATCAGACTTGCAGGCGACGGAGCTGGTGCAAATGAAGAATTAATGATTGCGCGATTCACGCCGGTTTGAGGCGCCGTGCTTAATGGCGCAGTTCCGGCGCCTTGCGCGGTTGTCAGCCCGCCACCCATACCCGGCCTTGCAGAACGGATGCCTGTACTCGCGCCTGGCACTGCGTTTGCGCTTGCTGCGCGCGAATTAGCCCAAAACTTCGCGACTTCCGTGTTACCCAAGCCGAGCCCGGCTGGGGCATAAAATCCTTTTCCTGCACCCAACCCGATTGCGCCTGCAGACGCAGGCAAACTACTCACCGGATACATCGCTAGAGACGCTGGGTGCAGCGCGGAATTACTGAGACCGAGTGCGCCGGCATGAAAAGGTTGCCCCGCAGCCGCTGATTTCGCTGCCAAAAAGCTTTTCGCACTCCCAATGCCAGACCCGATGCCGTAGCCGCTTAGCCCGCCGAGAGCGGCGCCTTTGACCCCACCGCGGATTCCGCCCGCTATGCCACCAGCTAACGCGCCGCCTGCGGCAGCGCTCACGTTCACGCCGAGCGCTGTTCCGATTCCGGGCGCCAAGATAGAGCCGACGATTGCTGGCGCAGCGGTTTTCAGAACGTTGCCGAGCGTACCTAGAAAACCGCCGCCCTTGTGTTGTTGACCGCGAGCGGTTTCCCGTAACGCGTGATCGCCGGCATTCATGATCGTGTCCATCGTCAAACCGGCTGGTACTTTCCCGCTCCTGAGATAACTTAAAAATAAGTCAGATTGCTTCGACTTCCGGCTGGTCGCCCAGGTGTTCATTGCTCGCCATATTTGGGCTGAGCCGCCGGCCTCTTGATTTTGCTCTCGGCGCAAGGTGTCAATTTTTCCGTGGACGTTACGCGGCGTCCAATTGTAATTAGCAACGCCAATCCCAAAAATGGGGTGCGACTGCGAATTAAGCGGCATAGTTTGTGCGTTGTAATACCCTGCCGGCAGATTCAGCATGCCCGGCGATGCCCACTTGTATGTGGGCGCGACAGCGCCGCGAAGGTCGCTTTGTGTATAGGCGGTCCAACGGGTGGCCATCAGAACAGTAGCGAGCCTGCGGCGGCGAGACCACCGCCGATAGCCCCAGCGCGGCTGCTGCCGGGGAAAAGTGATTTGCCGATAGAGTAACCGAGGCCCGATGCGCCCAACGCCTGCGACCATTTATTGGTTTCGACGGGTAGGGGCTGGTTGAACACTTGGTTGGTCTGGCCGTACGGCATGTCCGTCAGCGCGGATTGTTGGATCGCAAACATGCGCTCGGGATGAAATTTCTGCTCGAGCCAGTTTTGATACCGCATCGTCTGTTGATCTTGATTTAAGTTTTGCTGCTGCGCGCCGATCTGGTTCTGCAGTTCGATGTCGTCCATCGCGAAATCTCGAGCAGACAAGCCTAGATTTCTCAAATCCCCCGCTGCGTTGATCGACCTGTCCGCGTACAGATTCGCATTGGCCAACGCATTGGCGAAACCTTTGCTTCGCAGGCTTGCGGAATTTCTCGCAACGGCATCGAGATATTCCCTGTTTGTCTCGGACTCGACAAGTGCGTGGCGTGATCCGCCGAACGCACCAGCCCTATTAGCTGCGTCAGCGTTCGACAATATTTGCATTTGCCTCGCGCGCTCCAAGTCATCGATATTTCGATTTATTACATCCTGTTCGTAAGGATCCATATACTGCGCGATTTGCTGTCCGCTTATCGGATCTGCTGCCGCAGACACCAGTCCTCGCGCTTCCGTCAGATAGTCCTGTCCGACGTTAGCTTGAGAAAACGCGCGCGCACGACGAAACGCCTCCATCTGATCGGGAGTGAACCCGGCAATCTCATCCCCACCATATTTTTGGAACGGCCGATCGACATATCGCTGAACGTCACCGTAATAATCTCTAAAGAGCTGCTCATAATCTTTCGAGGGGAACGTGCTTACCGTTTGGTTCATTTTTTTTCCTTTAAATTGACGTCGCGCTAAGTACGCCGGCATCGCTGACCACCAAACTGAATCGACTACCGTTAGCGCTTCTGACAATTAAACGCTGACCGTCCGCGATTTCGACGTCCTGATTTATCTTTTGATTAATCAGATCCGCTTGCTCGATCGTTTGATTTCGCAGTGTCTCGATTTGAAAATTATATTCCCGAGACGGCAAAGGTAGTCTCATCGCCCAGACCCCGGAACCGCTTCCAGGCGCGGCGTGCCGAACCGCCAATCCGCATCTGCATTGCCCTCGACGCGGATCGCAAATTGCCGACCAGTAAATCGAACATCGGTGTAGTCGCTCATCGAATATGGGCCATGCGAAGACTCTGCCCCGTTCGGCGTCATGCGTGTTTTAAACACGAGCTTTGTTTGACCTTGCGTTGCTTCGTCCGGGATAACTTGTCGCGCGACGATCGCGCGCTCACCGGTTCCGACCTCAACTGCACCGCTTTGAGCGAACCGCGTGGCCATCAGGGCGGCCCCATTATTTGTATACCCCTGCTCGTGGTCATATAGATAATTATCTGCCCCGGCGGCGGTTGGCGTTTTTCGAATCGTAGAATCACACCAGGCTGTGCGGGCTAGCGTTCCGATCGCCCAATGATCTTCTCGAAAATTCCACGCGACATAACGATCGTTTTCTTCGCTGTCAGCACTCGGATAAAACCACCAGATCTCATCGTTGGCGGAATTAACACCCGCGACCACTTTACTTATTTGCATACGATTCAAATCACCGAAAACATAATCTTGGACATCGCACGTCTGTTGACGAACTGAACCGTCATAAATTTGAAAGTCGTTTTTTGTCATCCAGACACAAAAACTACGAACGGATGCAAAGGCATTAACTGCCGCGAGCCCGCAATTATTTCCCGCTTGAGCAAAAGAAAAAACAAACGGCTGGCCGATATGAGTCATGCTATGGACGTCAACATCGGTGAAAATCAAATTCACTCCGCGAACTTTCGCGGCAGACATAATTGATCCGCTGGTCTCAAGTTCGATCGACCCCGACGCGTTCGTGGCGCTAGGCGTCCAATCGGTATTATCTTCGGCGTCCGACCATTGCACCTTGCGCGGGTTCCCCCCGGCGCCCAGCGCGACCAAATGACGCTCGGGCGTCACAAACGCACCCCTGTTCGACACGGGTGCATTCGAGACAACGGCCGCAATGACGCCTGTGTTCAGTGCCCACTGATAAATTGTCCCGTCGTGCGGCGCACAGCCGATTAAGTTTTGCCCCCAAGAATCGAAAGTCCACGTCGATGCGTCTAATACGCTCCCGCTGCCCGCCCGCGCCGTACCATACGTCGAGTCGCCGTAATCCAGCGAACCGTAACCTAGACCGTATATCGCATCGTCACGGCCGGCAGCGAAACCCGTCGGGGTAATGTCGTAGGCTGTACCACTATCGTTCCAGACATACAGTTTCGAGCTGGTGCCGTAAGCCATGTACCGATCGAAGTTGTTGGCCTTCCACGGGAAGATAGCCCGGCATTTGCCGGTAAATACCGATGGTGTCAACCGTGCCCATCCGCCAACCGGCATCATGAGGCCGTTAATCCAACGGATTAAATTTGAGTCGTACCACCGCCCCGCAACTTGATATTCTGTTCCGTTGCGAAATACACCCGGGGGAATTGCTAATTTAACCAGAGGCATTTTATGCAGCTACCAAATTATCGGCCAATCGTTGCGCCCATCCGCGCCCGAAACGTTGCCAAGTTTTTAGCCCGGTAAAGTGACGGAGGCGTTGACCGTTAAAACTGCACGCCAGCCGGTACGGATCGCTCTCCGCGACTGCTGTTAAAGTTTTCGGCCCGAGAACGCCATCGTCTTTTGCGCCCGCAGATCGCTGAAGCCATAGAATGGCTTGCCGGTTTCCAGAATTAACCGCAGCATCAAAAACCGAGTATCGAAGTGCCGCCGGCAGTTCTGCTGCCCGCACCGCGAACCAGTAGTCGCGTTTATAAATTTTTTGAGCGTCGTCAACGGTGACCTTATCAATATCGAGGTGCGGATACGCGCGCTTCGACAAACCGAACCGAGTCTGTCCGCCGGGGTCCATCGGATCCCAGACGTAACCGCCCTCGTGCTTCATCAAAATTTTGAACGCTTGGTCGAAAGTCATTTTCTTTTATCCAACGTTCGGGCGCCGGTGTAGCCTAGATAACCAACGCCGAATAGCGTCCACATTTCCTCCGGGATCGCTTGGAGCCAATCGTTAAATCCTGTCGTGACGTTGCCAGCCGTTTCAGGGTTAATCGCGTAAAGAAACCCCATCGGAATTCCTGCGAGAATCACGATATAGACGATATAAAGAAAGCTAGGCCGAGCGCGCGACGTCCACGCATCGGCTGAGTTGGCCTCCGCGATAATCGCACTCAACTGCGTTTCGATTTGTTTCAAATCGCCCTGTTGCTGCAAAACTAAAAGCTGTCGCTCAGCTTCGTCGCGCTGCGCCTTGTCCGGCAAAATTCTGTCGAGAACCTTCCCGACGACCGGCAATAGTGCGGCGAATGGAAGCGCCATCAGTTAAGCCACTCGGCGATAACGATCGTAGAGATTAAAAACGGGTAAAGCCCCCAGACAATTTTTTCGAGCGTGCTAATGCGCCGCTCAATTGCTTTATAACGCAATCCGCATTCGCGCTCGTGCGCAGAAACCTCAGCCATCGCTCTGTCCGCGGTGTCCATCAGTTTTGCTCGAGTTCGGTTACGCGCTTTTCTAAGCGTTTGATAATGTCGATTAAAGCGGGGACCATCCGGTCGTAAGCCACGCCGTCCGGTGTCGCTTCATCCAGCAGCACAGAGGTGTTCTCCCCGGTCGCTTCGTCGTGAACATCCTTGTGCGTGTTCCAGAAAACATAACGCGGGTCTACTTTGGCAACGTCCTCCGCTCCGAATCCGTAAAACGTCCATGAAGAATCTACGTCGCCGTCTGCTGGTGCGGTTGATTTATAGTTAATCGGTTTTAACTCTAGCAGTCGGTCTGCCCAACTAGAGTCAATCGGCTCGACGTTTGACTTAAATCTCAGGGATGAGGTGGTGCGTCTCATGATTCCCGTGCCGACCAGATTACAGTTTGAGCTGAGCGCAGTCGTCCAGTTATAAGGGCTACTGCCGTCCTTCCCGGTGTTAAAGGTGCCGTCGTCTTTCACGTAGAAATTTAATTTTGGAGTGCCGTCGCTATTATAAAAACGGCAGATGTAGGTTTGACCGCTTACATTGTTATTTCGCAACTCTCCGCCGTTTGCATAAAAACAATAATCATCGCCCGCAAGCCACACGTCGGTTCCTGCTTCGAATTTGGCACCGTACCCCGCACCCGAGGCTTTGGTTAAAAGAAGACCGATTTCCGATTCGCTCACATGCGCGTTGTTCAACGTCATCATTGAGCTTTCAGCATTCGTATCGATATCAACTGTCGTCGTGGCGTTGATATCGAGCGTCCCGGTATCGATCTGCACTTCTGTAGCGTTGATATCGAGCGTCCCGGTATCAATCTCCACTTCTGTAGCGGCGTTGATATCGAGCGTCCCGGTATCAATCTGCACTTCTGTCGCTGAGTCAATATCCAGTTGACCGTCTGCCGAACTGTGAATATATTCCGTGCTGTCGCGAAACTGTAGCTGCATCGCTGCGTTCAAAAGTAGCCCAGTGTCGTGGACGTGCGTTAACGTAACGTCGTTGTTAACGCCAAACCCCAGTATCGCGGCATCGCTGTCTAGTTTTAAATCGTTACTGACTGTCACGGCCGTGGAAGCATCGAGATCAATAATTGGTGCGGCGGCCTGAATCTCAGCATCGGCGACAATATCTAACTGCCCATCGGCAGAGGAATTGAGATAGATCGCCGTGTCTCGAAATTCGATTTTGCTAGTTGTTGAAATTTTCTGCGTGCCGCCAACGACGAGCGTTTTTCCACTTCCGACTTGCAACCCTACACTCGTTCCGGTTCCCGCGGCGGTGAAAACAGCATCGGCTGTATCGAGTGACCCATTTAATTTTGTCCCCCAGGTGTCAGACGAAGCGCCGACATCCGGTTTGGTCATGCCCAAGTTCGTGGTCGTTGTATCAGCCATTATTCATCCCTCACGCTGCGACCGACCATGATTCGGCGGACGTCGTTTGTTCGTTCCAATTTTCAGATGCCGTTGATTGAGTTGACCAACTACCAGTGGTCGATGTGGGCGTCCACGTTTCTGCCGACGTTGCTTGATCAGTCCAGGCGCCGGCAACCGGCGTTGGTAGCCAAGACAGTTTGACATGCGAGGTCGCAGCCGCTGCTGCACTCGCAGTTCGCACGAGCATCGAATCGCAGCTCGCTATCGATACCGATTCGGCCGTCGCTCCACTCCGCGCAATACGATTTCCTGCGGCGGATACATTTGATGCCGCCGCTACAGTCGCCGAACCGACAATTGATAGTTCGCCGCTCGCGCTTGCCGCGCTGGTCGATGTCGCAGTGGCGGCGGCAAGCGCAACGCGGTGACCGGCGCTCGTTATATTGCTGACCGCGGTGACCGTTGCCGCGCCCGCGACTAGAATTCCGCCGCTCGCGCTTGCCGAACTTGTTGATGCAGCAGCGGCTCCGCCGAGTGCAATGCGATTGGCCGCCGCAGTGACGGAGCTGACGGCAGTAGCGGTCGCTGCTCCGGCAAATGTAACAACGCCGGTCACACTAACGGCCGATTCACTGGCCGCGGTTGCGGCGCCAGCCGGGTAACTACTTACGCCGTAATTGCCTCGCCCGTAGTACAGATAGCCGTAATCGCCCGATGCCATAAGCTATGCCAGCGTAATGTCCAGGTCGTTGGCGGGCACTCGGAATATGTCGCCGCTGCCAACTGTTCTATTCGAAGAAAGATCCGCCCACGCGAGCATGTTGCCGGATGTCGAGGCGTCAAAAACGGCGACCGCCACGAGCGTGCCCCAACTTGCCGTAGCCGTGGGAAACTCAACGGCAGAGCTGTTTGTACACAGTGTCGGAGACGTCCCGCTGGTGGCCATCGTGACAGCCTGCCGTGCGTAAGCATCGCCGCTAAGCTCCGTACCCCCGCCAGTGTCAGAAGGGGCGGCAGTGAAGAGTCCGAGATAAACCGCACTCGGCGATGTGTACGCCACATTGCGAAACGTGTGATCGAGTAATTTTGCTTCCAAATAATCGGTGAATGATCCGGCCATTAGTACGCCCTCGCGAAGGTTTTCAAATCGCCGCCGCTGAACTCTGCCCGGCTATCTGCTATTTCAATGTCGTCGAACGCTTTTTCTGAGAGCGTTGCCCATGTCGTGATTCGCTGATCGTCTTGCAAGTAAGGTGCGCTCTGTTTTAACGCCGTGTACAAGTACACGTCCGGATTCTGCACTAGCACATCGTTCGAGGTGTTGGTGTCAGACAAAGCGTTTATTTTGCTGTGATAAATCAGCTCAGCAGTGACGTTTGCGTCTGGCGCCGGCAGCACTTGAAACGTTGTTCCGATAATCGAAAAGTAATCCGGGTTCCCGGTTGTTTTGTAACCGGATGCTTTTTTCGCTGCCATTTCCTCTGTTGTCAAAAATACCAGCTTGATGATCGGCGACGTTTTCAAATAAAGACTTTTGATCTGCTGCAAGTCACTTGGAAAACTTGTGTATTCAGAATCCACGGTCGCGTCGGCACGCTTGACTAGCGCTGCCATTCTTATGCGTCGGTTCATTTCGGCCTCGGCTAGCGAAATGAAATCAGGAATAATTGCCGTCAAGTCGCTGCGGTTTAAAAAATCCGCGATCGAAGTTTGAAGCGCTGCGTAAGTGTCCAATGCCATTTAGACTTTGCCCCGCCAAACCCGGAAACAGTCATTGTCGTGATCGTTGAGCCATTTTTTTAGTGCGACTGGATCGCCCCAGCTTCCTTCAGCCATCATTTTCTGAACGATGACCATCGGGATCTCTGCGACGTGTTTCATATTATTTGATGCACCTTCGTCGTTTTGATACATCTTCACCGTATCGATAACCGGCTCTACGTCTTGCTCTGAAACCGAATGAAAAGCAGTTTCATCGTGGCGATCCCACGCGAAGTGATGATCAATCCCAGTGTGTCGTTTCTCTTTTTTTGTTTTCAAAGTTTTAGCCTAAAAGGGGTGGGGGTGTGACCCCCCACCGACGGTTGGACTAGCTGGTCGTCAGATCAGCGATAACGCCGTTCGCGCTTTCAGTAATTTGCAAACCGAATTCCACGAGCAACATGCGCGTTTCAGCATCGCCAATCGAACTAATCGGAACCTGCTGATAATCACGATACGTTGCGAGCTGCATGTAGTCCGGATCAATCAATAGGGCAGATCGACCACGGCTGAAGTTGCTTGGCATCACTGAAAGTTCGCCGAAGTCAGAAGCGTAGATCGCAACCGACTGTTGAACCCGGTCAGCGGCGATGTTTTGTCGCGCGCTTGATCGGCCGGTAAATCCGGAGACCTTGATTTTGTTGAACGGCCCGACAATCAACCTGGAAACGTTCGCGCCAGCTGCGAAACAACTTTGAAGGACAGTCGTCAAGAATGACTCAAGAAAAATACGCTGCGTCCCGTCAGTCGGAGCCACACCAGAGTTTGCCGCGTTTGACCCGCCTGTTCCGCGGCTTGTGTTGGTGCTGATCCAGCTTTCGAATCCACGAGTAGCACGAGCGGTGGTGGCGTTACCAGCATTAAGTCCTTGCTCTCCGCAGATCGATTTCTCGACGTCGCGTTTCAGAGCACGGGACATGACTGACATTTGCCAAGCCATTTCGCCCTGACCGCGTCCAGCAGCATCAGCCGCTTGCTGCGTACCGGTGACGGTGGCGTTGCGTGATCGAATCATGCACATGTTCGAAGAACGAGTTGTGATCGTTGCCGCGACGCGACTAATTTCCGCGCCTTCCAGGTCGCCGGTACTCGACGCCGCCGGTAGTGATGCTTCCTGAAAATCGAACGTGGGGTTGCTGACGGAGCGGCGCCCGATTGCAGATGCAACGGGTGTTTCCTCCGGTGAAATCATAGCTATGGTGTTGGCGAGAGATTCGCGATCACCCTTAGCGGTATATGTCGTCAGTGCGTTTGTTACCAAAGCCATTGTTGGTTACTCCAAAAAAAATATCGGTAGAGGATTTATTCTCGGCCTAGCATTTCGGCGAAAACATCCGCCGCAGCTGAGGCCGTTCCTGTTTTTCTTAAACGCGTTTGCGCTTTTTGCAAGTTCGATCGCTTTCTCGGGACTGTCTTCGACGAGCCGGGTCGCAACGTTGCCTTGCCTCCAATTGGTTTCACGTTTTTCGCTTTCGATTCGAGAGAGCTGAAGCGCATAGCATTTCGCAATGCCAAAACAGATCGATGATCCGTTACGTTCCCCAGCTCCTCGTCAGTAAATCCGATAGACTTTCCATAATCGATAAGCGCGAGCTTCTCGGAACGTTCGACTTCAGAATCGCTCCATTCCGGGATCGCCCCTAACAATTTTTCTCGTTCTTCGGATAACGCTGCAACGGCGGTTTCCTGCATCTGCTGATGCTGGATTTGCCGCAATCGATTTTGCTCTGCCGCAATTGCATTTTGTTGTTCGGACCTTTGCTGATGCGCGGCCCACTCGACCGCGTAAGCATTAGGATCCGCTTCACGCAATGCGTTCCAATCGGGCTCGACAGTTGAACTCTGCAACTGCTCTTGTAATCCCGCCAAAACGTTTGCGTACTGCGCGCGTTCGGCGTTTAACGCTGATAACTCGCTCTGCGCTTCGCGTCGTTGCTCGGCGAGCTGCTGAGTTTTCAGCGTATAGTCGGCTTGCCTCGAATAGCCTTTGCGTAATTCATCGATCGGAACTTCAATTTCTTCGCCGTTAATTTTTACGGTAAAGGTTAGCTCGGATTGATCAATCTCAGGCTCTTCGGCGACGTCCGATAACTCTTCGTCCGATAATTCTTCATCCGATAATTCTTCCGCGTCCGCAAGTTGCGCCTCGTCGGCGTCCGCGTCCATCGTGTCAATCTCGGTCTCAGTAATCGGCTCCACTTCGAGCGTTTCGTCAGTTGTCACCGCCTCCGCTGGTTGTTCCGGTTGTGGATCCAGCATTGACAGAAACGACGCTTGCGCGTCCCTCATTCCAGAATCAAATGCAGTGCCAGGTGGCGTGCTGCTCATATCATTTCCCTTTTTTTAATCGTTTTAAATGCTCTTGCGCGAGCTGACCACTATCGGCCATGACGCGCAAATGCACTTTAATGTCTTGTAAAACGCTAAAGGCATGAAACAAACGCTCCCGGCCCTCAGTGTCGTTCGCCGTCGTTGTCTGCCACGCTTTGAGATACTGCCCCTCCAAATTGATAAACATTTTCGAAAGCGTTGGATCGTCAAGCAGCTCTTTCGCGCGGCCGCCGTCCAGAACTTCGCTTTCAAGCACCGCGCTCAATTCAGCGGCCCTTGATCAAACATTTGCTGCTCGTCCATGAACTGTTGCTGCAACATCATTTGCTGTTCAACAGCTTGTTGCTCAGCCAGTTGCTGCGCCCGAAAAAACTCTTGTTGCTCCGCCATCGCTCTGTCTTGTTGTTTGACTAGTTCGCGGTCTCGCTCGACGTTGGCTTTAATCGACGCGACGTCGATAGACGTGTTGTATTTTGCTTGCAGCTCCGCGGCGCGCAGCATGATGTCGCTTTCTAACTTGTCTCTCGCCCGGTCGTCCTCGCGAACCATTTTTTCTTGATCGAGCATGAGCTGCGCTTTTTTCTTTTCAATGTCCGCAACGATCGATTCGCGCTCGACCTCCGCCAATAACTGCTCGGGGGACGGGCTTTCTTGTTGCGGTGGGGGCATCTGAAAATCGGTCGGCAGTTCGTTAAAAAACATCGACGCATCTTTGAAACCAGCCAACTCTATGGTTTTGGCAAGTGTATTTCTGTACTGCCCGAGTGTGACAAGCGGATTGTTCGGCCCCATGCTTTCCATGATCGATTCTTGCTTGGCAATGATTGTGGCCAGAACCTGCATGCGTTCTTCGATGCTCGAGTCACTTAGCGCGACGTTCACTTCGACGTCAAAATCCGTTTCCCATACGCGCGGGTCGATCTCCACGTATTCGTTACGCAGGCGCATAATCATCGGTTTGTTTTGATGCGTGCTGATCAATCTCAAAAGCCCGCGGAATAGTCTTTTCATTCCGGGCTCTTCTGAAAATATTCGAGCGATGACTTCGACGCGCGCTTGCGCCGCTTGAATCTGCGAATTGACGGCCACCTTCGTCGTCGATTGCAACGCTTCGGCGTTCATACCCTGGCTTAATTTAGTGACGCCTGTCCGCGCTTCTTTGACGCTATCGAGATACTCGATCATCGGAAATGCGGACTGCCCGACGAACGGTGTGGACAGCGATTGCACCATGCCCGGCGCTCGCATTCGAATGATCGCGCCGGTCTCGTTATTCTGTACGTCGGCGAGATTGACCGCGCCTTCGACAATCGCAGTTCGCGGATGAATGCTCTGGCTCAGGCTGTCGAGGCAGTCGCGCATGATCTCCGACTTGGTCGCCTGCAAATCGGTGACGTCGATGGCATTGCCGATGATCGTGTGCGGGGTTGGGTCCGGGCAAAAAATAGCGAAGGGAATGTCGGAGACACTTTCTTGATTTACGATTTTATGCGCAGAGCCGAGACAACAAACCTTCGTCAGCTCCGCGATGCCGTCCGCATTCGGCCACCGGATATACGCCTCGATGTATAGCGCTTTTTTACCCTCGTCGTCGCTACGGCTAACCGAAGAACCGGCCGTATCGTAGCGTTCTTCCGCCTCTTCGTTGAATTCTAAATCGTTATCGGTCGACGCATTGTCGTTGATTAATTCGGCGTCGTAGCCCATCGCGATCAAGTCGCTCACCGTCAGTATCTGTCGGTGCGCAACGAGCGATGCGTCGTCGAGTGTGCGAGATCGACGATCAACAAGAAATTCTTCAGGGGGAACAGCTTCGACGCAATATTTTCCGTCCGGCTCTTCCCGGCGAATCGTACAGCCAAATAGGGCAGGGGAGACCACCTGAATCATGCCGTCCGGGGTGACGACCTGCTCGGCAGTTAACTCTTCGGCAAGCTCGACGAGTGAGACGTTGTCCGCTTCCAGAAGCATTGCGATCTCAGGTTCGCTCAGCCCGGAGTACGAATGCTCCGTGACAGTGATCGATTCGTCGTACCAGTATTTTATGATGCCGGTTTTGGCTAATAGCGCATCTTTAAATGCCGCGTAGCACACCGAGAAAAAATTATTGTTTTTGAGTATCTGGTGAACGACATCCGTGGCCTGTTCCGCCATCGGGATGTCTTCTTTAGACGTTGGCACGTAGTCACAAACACGCTCGGCGCCGGTGAATGTCCGCAGCAGAGGCGGCATCAGAGACTGTATAACGTCTCGAACACTCGAATCGACATAATCCGAGCGGCCTTGCTCTTCCGTGCCGTACAGCGCCATTTTATAGGCTTCGATGTTGCGCACGCGCTCCGGCGTGACGTTTTCGTCGATGTAATCGATGGCGTCGGAAATCTCGGCCGCAACGGCAGCTTGCAAATCCGCTAGGCTGTCGTCATCGGATCCCTGATAATCGACGTCGTCGTATTCGGCCAAGCGCAAATCCTCAACGCAGTGAGCGTCTCGAGGCTTTTAGCAGATGGTGGCGACCGTTTTTTTAAATTAAGGCAACGTAGCCTTAATGGCGAGAGCTGATTCGGGGGATATTGCGTTTAACCGGCTTGTTCCAGGCGACGGATTTCATGCCGCCGAGTGCGGTGACGGAGCTGCCCGCAAACGTAAGAACGAACGCATCGGCGAGGTCTGGAGAACGACCCGCGGAACGTTTTTTTATTTCGTCCTTCGACTCGATTTGTAACTTGCCATTGCTTGTAAATTTGTAGCGAACCATCGCGAGTTCGTTGATCAAGTTAATATCGTTCGGGAGAAAACAATCCTTTTTGGCGAACCAATCTCGCGCTCGATACCACAACTCCGCTCGCAGATTTCGATACGTGCCGGTCATCGAGGGCGCCTCGGAGACGTTGATGCCCCTGACGGGTAAACCTAATTCCATTGCACGGTCAACGACGCCGGAACCGAGCCCGATCGAATCAATCAGGATTTCAGTCGGACGCTGAAGCACGTCTTCGATGCCTTCATACTCCGCCACGAGTCGGCCCGTCAGTTCCATCAAGTCTAAATTGCGCCACGTCTTAATCGGCTCAAGAACCGTGTTGCCTTGGCGCTTGCAGAGAGCGCTGGCGTCAGTGCCAAAGCGCGCAACGTCGAAGCCCCACGTAATCGGTTGGCTTTTGGTCAGCGCAACATCGCGAGTCGTCGCTGATTCGATCAACTCCATACCAATGACAACGTCATCGTCAGTGAGCGGAAATTTACCTTCGACGCGAACGCGAAACTGGTTACTGCGCTCGCCAAAACGCGTAGCCATTTC
>JGI20151J14362_10001199_pt1 | contig 18847 bp, 9 predicted proteins | sample COG_01_FD_14362 | JGI IMG/M metagenome (IMG submission 14362)
CAAATAGCGTAAAATCCGAACCACGAAAGAGCCACCAATTTTGTGGCTCGAGCGACCTTTCCACCGCTTTTCAACCAACCTTTTCCCGACGAAGCGTGTGACACAACAGCACGCGGCACGGCGCTTACGCGACGGGTGTTCAGTCAGCGGGATACTGAATCGGGACCGTTCAAGAGGTTTCCGGCCGAATCCGTCGCGCTCGGCGTTCGGGGAGAGACGCGAAGGGAACAGGGACGCACTTTCCGGCCCCGCATCGACTCCGGCAGTCATCAGGTGAGAGAAGATTGAGAGCGACCCGGGCGCCGGGAACGCGCGCGTTCGCCGCGAACTCACGCGTCTCGAACCCAAACCCGGATCGATTCGACCTACGTACACGTCACGCGTATCGTTCGTCCATTCACCCCACGAGACTGACCGTCGCATCCCCCTCACCGCCCCCATTCTACCCATTTGACCGCAGGCACCCGAACCATTTATTCTTTTCACGCGTGAGTGATCATTCAGAGTGGGGGTCGCGACAATGAGCTCACCGACGCCGCACAAGAGCGACTCGGGTAAGCGCCGCTCGGCGCTCAGCGCCGCGTTCGAGGAACTCGCGCTGCGCCCCACCACCGCGAACGACGAAACGGTACGCCCCATGCCCGAAACCCGAGCCGTGTTCGACCCCCACTCCCGACCAAAATCCACCACGTGGAAAGAAGGAACTTTCGTGTGAAACAAGACTGGTCGCCAATTCCAAATATCCCAACCAACGCCGCCATCTGACTCTGCGCGTCCCCCGTGAACAGGATGGATTCAGCGCGCACATCACCTACGACGCCGCGGGGAACGTGCGCGTCACCGAGAACGAGCAAACCCTCGAAGCGCACGGCGCATACGTCGGATCCCCGGCGGCGAACCTGAACCTCGGATCGTCGAATCATCAGATGGATCTCTCGGGCGCCGTGCCGGCGCCGCTGCGCCGACTGGCCGCGGGCGTGGACGACGACGACGAGGCGCGGAGCTACGGCCGGCAGCACGGGAGCAGCGTGGGTCTCAACATGCTCGCGATGGCATCCGCGAGCGAGGATAAAACCCTGGGCGGGCACGCAGGTCTCGAGCAAAATCCCCCGGGGACTCCGCAAAAATCAGAGTGGAGTTCGTACCTCGCCCATAGCAAGAGCGACGACTGCGTGTCCCCGACTCGGGTCAAGAACGGCGGGTTTCGTTTCTCGATCGACGCCGGGCGGCCCGAAGGAGCGGGCGTCGTGGTGACGCATAAGGCCACGGAGAGCGTCGACATGGCGTACTCGTGGAACCCCGGCACGGTTCTCGGCGTCGGCGGATCCGAAAAGCCCGCGGGCGTCGCGACTTCGAGTCGGAAAGTGCCAATCGGAGGCGGGGATTCGACGCGAGCGCCCGGGCCGATCGACGGCGAGCTGGCGCGCACGCTGGCGAAGGTCGTCGTGGTCCACCCGCCGCACGAGGAGGAGGATGAGTGCTGCGAGATGAGCGCGGGTCGGACGCAGCGCGGGTCGTTTTCGTCGCTTCTCTTGCTGGAGGCGCAGGAACTGTTCGACACGATGGAGACGGTGACGGATTCGCCCGAGGAGGAGACGATCGAGGCCGCCGACCGCGTGGCCATCGCCGCGGCGAACTGATGCAGATGCTGTTGACACATTATTTACGAATTCATTGAAGCCGCGCGGTGGCAGACGCAAAGCCACGTGTCACCGCGCGCGTGTACCAACACCCATTCGATGTACAGATAGGAGGAACAGAGACGACGAAAGTAAGACGCGTGAGATCTCGACGAAGTACAAGTAAGAAATATATAAGAGGAGACTACGTTCGGCGACGTTTAGGTCGCCGAACGGTTTAAAATCAATCGATCGATAACTCACTCACTCACTTGGCGGCGAGCACCTCCATCTGCGACATGCGCTGCTTGACGGACGCGAGCTGCTCCTCCAGCTCGGCGAGTTCTTTTTTGCTCTTCTCGACCACCGCGGGTGGCGCCTTTTCGACAAACTTGGGAGACTTCAACCGACCCGCCAGCCCTTGAGCCTCCTTCTCCAGCTTACCCGCCTGCTTACCCAGCCGCGCGAGCTCCTTCGCCGGGTCCACGATGCCGCTCAAAGGCAGGTACACCTCCACGCCGTCGCTCACCACCGTCTGAACAAAATCACCCGGGGTTTCCACCGCCGCGGCCGGAGCCTTCGCCAAAACCTCAGACGAATCGGCATCCAGACGGGCCAAACCGCTCACCATGGCCAACTCCGCCGCCACCTCCCCCATCAGCGCCTCGTCAGAGATGACGATGAACGCCGGGACACGTCGCGCGGGCTCCACCGCGTACTCCGCGCGGGCGTTTCGAATGGAACGCACGATGCCCTGGATGCTCTCAAACGCGGCGACGGCACCCGCGTCCCTCTTCGCGTCGCACGCGGGCCACGCTTGGTTCATGATGGAGTCACCGCGGTGGGGCAGCGACGTCCACACCTCCTCGGTGACGTACGGCACGAACGGGTGCAGCACCTTGAGGGTGCTGTCCAGGACGTAGAGCGAGACAGCCTTCGTGAGCTTCGCCGCGGCTGGATCGCCGCCGTATAAACGGGACTTGGCGCCCTCGATGAACCAATCGGCGAAATCGTCGTAGAAGAACGAGTACGCCGCCCTGCCAGCCTCGCCGAAGTCGTACCTGTCGTGCGCGGACGTGACGTGGTCGATGACGGAGTGCAGCCGCGAGACGATCCATCGTTCCGCGAGGGGAAGCGAGTCGAGTGAGCCGGGCACCGCCTCCGCCGCCGCCACGAGCTCCACGCGTTCCTCATCCGACATACCTTCCAGGGAGTACAGGACGAATTTACCGGAATTCCAAATCTTGTTGGTAAAGTTACGGTTGGACGCGAGCCTGTCCATGTTGAGGTTCAGGTCCTGCCCCGCGGCGGTGCCGGTGGCGAGGGTGAATCGGAGTGCGTCGCAGCCTTGTTCGTCGATGACGTTGAGCGGATCCACCACGTTGCCCAAGGATTTGGACATCTTGCGTCCTTTCTCGTCCCGCACCAAGCCGTGGAGGAAGACGGTGTGGAACGGGAGCTTGCCCGTCATGCCGTACGACATCATGACCATGCGCGCCACCCAGAAGAAGAGGATGTCGTGCCCGGTTTCCATCACCTGCGTGGGGAAGAATTTGGCCATGTCCTCCGCCTCTTCGTCCGGCCACCCGAGCGTGGAGAACGGCCAGAGCCCGGAGGAGAACCAGGTGTCCAAGACATCCTCTTCTTGGTACAGTACCACGTGTTCGCCGTGCGCTGACTTGGCCTGTTCCGTCGCCTCCGCTTCGTTTCTGGCGACGACGTAGATGGGCGAAGAACCCTTTCCGGTGCCGGTTCTAGAAGCGTCCAGAGCGTCCTGGCTCTCGTGGACGTACCAGACCGGGATCCTGTGCCCCCACCACAGCTGTCGCGAGATGCACCAGTCCCGAATGTCAGTCAGCCACGATTTGTAGATTTTCTCGAACCGCGCGGGGACGATCGTGAGCTCGCCGGACTCAACCGCGGCGAGCGCGGGCTCCGCCATAGTCTCCATCTTCACGAACCATTGCTCCGAGACGAGCGGCTCGATGACCTCGCCGCCTCGCTGCGACCGCGGCACGCGTGTTTGGTACGGCTCGGACTTGATCGCGATGCCCGTGGACTCCATGTCCGCCCAGAGCTTGGTCCGGCACTCGGCCCTGTCCAAGCCCTCGTACTCGCCGGCGTTGCCGTTCATGGACCCGTCCTTGTTCATGATGTTAATCGTCGGGAGCCCGACGCGCTGGCCAATCTCGTAATCGTTCGGGTCGTGCCCTGGGGTGATCTTGAGCGCGCCGGTGCCAAACTCGATGTCCACGTAATCGTCCCCGATGATCGGGACGGTCCGGCCGCCTGAGAAGGGCACCACGCATCTCTTCCCGATGAACTTTTTAAACCGATCATCCTCCGGGTTCACCGCTACGGCGGTGTCGCCTAAGATAGTCTCCGGGCGGGTGGTGGCGACGGGGAGATATGAATCGTCACCCTCGCCGCCCTCCACAGGGTACTTGAAGTAGTACAGCGTCCCGGGTTCGTCCGCGTATTCAACCTCCAGGTCCGACACCGCGGTTTGCAGCTTTGGCGCCCAGTTGACCATGTACGTTCCTTTATAGATGAGCTCCTTCTCGTGAAGCGTCACGAACGCCTCGAGCACGGACTCGCTCAAACCCTCGTCCAGGGTGAACCTCTCCCGGCTCCAGTCGCACGACGCGCCGAGGCGTCGGATCTGGTTACCGATGCGACCGCCGTACTCCTTTTTCCATTCCCACGTCCGGCGCTCGAATTCGTCGCGGCCGACGCCCTCGCGGGTCAATCCCTCCGCTTCGAGGGACCGCTCCACGACGAGCTGCGTGGCGATCCCCGCGTGGTCCGTGCCGGGTAGCCACAGCGTGGGCCGCCCGCGCATGCGCGCGTTGCGCGCCATGATGTCCTGCAAGGTGACGAACATGGCGTGTCCCATGTGCAGCGCGCCGGTGACGTTGGGCGGGGGCATGGCGATGGTGAAGGGTTCGCCGGTGGCGACGTCGGACGGCTTGAAGTACCCGTTGTCTTCCCACATCTTGTACAGGCGTTCCTCGACGTCGCCTTGCTCGAAGTTCTTCGGGAGATCCGCGTGGTTGGCGCCCGGGGAGACCTCGGAGGAGGAGGCGACGGACGTGGCGATCGCGCGACACCGCACGAAACGATTGCGGCTGACTCCCGGTGTGAACTTGTGAACCCGCGCGGATGCGAAGGGCGCGGGGCGGACCGCGGTGGCGCACGGCGCGGACGCGCGGGCGGCACGGGCGACCGCGGTGGACGCGGTGCGCGCGAACCGCGCGCGGGTGAACGCCTCGCTGACNACCGCGGGCCTGAGGCTCATCAGTCCCNNCATTTTATCCACTTCAAGCGTCGAGGATGGGCAAAAAGGTGCCCTGTCGTCGGCGACGCCTGCGTCGCTCGGCGCGCGTGTGGCGTGGGATGCGACGGGCGAGTGCGCGCGGTCGGTTAAGGCGCGCGGCTCTTAGCGGACGCGACGGCGGCGAAGGCGGCGATGCGCGTGTGGCTGTGCCCGCGCGCGGTACCCGGACACGTCACTCGTCACTCCCGTTCAGACCTAACCCTCAAGAGCTGATCGATCTGTCAGTCCTGTGAGCGGCTCGCGGCTCACACTGCTGATGAAATCTTGAAGTCGCGTCCGTGACCACTTCCGTGGGCGCAGGAGGCGAGGATGGGGGTGATCGCGCAGCCGGATGTCGTCCTCTTCGGCAGGAGGCTCGCCGCGGATCAGGCGTTCGTATGGCTCGCCGCGGGAACCGTGTTGACCATCGCGCTGGCTTCTTACCTGGAGGAGTTCATCATCAAGTCCCTCCCGCACTACGACTTTTTCTTCACAATGGCCTTCTTCGAGCTCGCGGTCTTTGGCGTCGTGAGCCACGTCACCATCCGCCTTCGCGCCGCGGGGGAGCGTGCATCGCTGGGCGCAGACGCGGTATCCCCAGGCCGGGCGGCCGGTCATGTGACCACCCACCACCCGCCGAGGTGGAGCGACGTGGAGTGGTGGAGGCTCGAGCCTCGCGCCGCGCCCTTTCGCCTCTACGCCATCGGCGCGACGTGCCTGGCGCTGTACGCGAGTTTAGGTAAACTGGCGTACAAGTACGTCAACTACGTGACCGGGACGGTGCTCAAGTCGATCAAGCTGGTGCCGGTCATGGTCGTCAGCGTCACTTGGCTCGGCCGGAGCTACTCGAGCTACGACTACGCAGCTGCCGGATTTCTAACCACATCGGCGGTCATGTTCGGAATGGGAGAAGCGGAGTCGAACCACGAGACCAACTACGCGATGGGATTCATACTGTCGTTCGTGTGCCTGGGGTTAACAGCCGCGCAGAGCAACATAGCGGACGCGTGCATGCGAGACCACGGCGCGGGGGTGGACGAGAACATGCTGTACGTCAACGGGATCGGCGCGGTTTTGGTTTTTACGTTTCTAGTCGTCTCCGGAGAGATATTCGAAGCGTTCGCGTACTTCACGCGGTTCCCCGGGGCCTTCGCGCTGCTGTTCGTGCGGAGCGTCGTGTTCTACGCGGGGGCGTGGCTGTACACGCTGCTGATGAAGCACTTCGGCGCGGTCGCCGCGGTGGCGGTGACCACCGCGAGAAAAGCGGTGACGGTGATGTTATCGTTCGCGTTGTTCAGGAGCGATAAGCCGTTGACGGAGAAGTACCTCGGCGCGACGGCGTTGTTCTTCGGGGCGATCGCGTGCGAGTACTACAAAGCCGAGGCGAGGCGGCGACGGGCGAAGGCGGCGATGGAGAAGGGTGTCGTCGGGGTCGACGCCGAGGGTGGAAAAGGTGATTTGATGAATGGAAAAGGTGAATCCGAGGGTGGCGAGTTGCCGTGGGGGGGTAGGCGGAGCGTGGACGGGCGGGGGGTCGCGACCCGGGGTATGGATCGTGAGCTCGCGCCCGTGCGGCTCAAGTAGCGGCGTCTTATAGACGATTATTTTAACGACGATAGATCCGTAGAAGCGCGACGGAGACGCGACTCGTAGCACAAACACTGGGAACACTGGCACGTTTGGCCGGGTGCTGCTGACATGTGCTGCGCGCCAATGCCGAGATTACATCGTTAATTGGGCGAATGCGAGGCGAGTGCCACAGTCTGGGCGCGTATCCGCGTATCGGCGACGCGCCGGAGTACCCGGAGACCTTTCGCGAGTCGTCCATAGACGCGGTAGGGCCTTAGGGGCGAACGAACCCGAGCCCGGGCGACGGCGGCTCGGTGTCGAATCGGTTCGAATTGATCCGCGGAGAATTTGTTAGTTGTTTGGTTCCGGAAGCGGACCGCGATGGCGAACCCGCCGAGGACGCCGTCGAGGACGTCGGCGCTGTTCGCCGCCGCCGCGCGCGGTAACCTGAGCAGCCTCCGCATCGTCCTCGAGCACGGCATCGGCGAGGGCATCAACGTGGACTCCACGGACTCGCACGGCGACACCCCGCTCCACGAGGCGTGCCGCAATCGACAGTGGCCCACCGCGGCGTGGCTCCTGACGCAGGGCGCCAACCCGGACATGGTCAACGCGCTCGGCCAGGACGCCCGCGACGTCTGCCCGGACGCCGCCGGAAAGGACATCTACGCCGCCATACTCGCCGGTAACCCGCTCCACGCCCACCAAGGCGCCGCGCTCGGGACGACGATCAACTCCGCCAGGGCGAAAGCCACCGAAGAACTCAAGGCGTTTGAGCGAGACCTACTCGCAAAGCACGCAGAATACGAGTCGCGCTCGCCCGCCGGCCGGCCCGCGAGCACGGACACGCGCATCGGCGACGAGTTCTCCTTCGATAACGACCACGGACGGACGACCCCCGAGGCTATGGGCGGGCACCGCGTGAACCGCAGGATGGAGTCAGACTTTGACCTTCGCGCAAATGCAAATGTCTCACCATCCCCGGGGGGCGTCCCGGCGGCGATCGATTCGGCGATGAAACGCGCGCGCGATGTTCTCGCGACGTCTCCCGAGGCCTTGTATCGAGCCGCCTCGCTCGTCGAACGATCGACGCCTCCATCCACGCCGGTACGGGTCGTCGACGAGGACCTCAACGCGGATCCGGTTTCGCCAGAGATGTTCGGCGCGACGCCGACGCGAGTGCCAGTCTCATCATCCGTAGGAACCGCGGCCGCGATCAAGGCTGAGATGCAAAGCGCCCGCAAGAACATGGCGGCGATTCGTCAGCACGTGGATGAGCAGCTTCGCGAGGCGACGTCGCCGGTCCCGCTCGGTCGCCGTCGCAAGGTCAGAGGCGGCGACGACGCCTACCCGTCCGCGCCGGGCACGCCGACGGCGGCGGCAGCGGATACCCCGCAGGCGATGCGCGACCTCGTGAGGCAGATGTTCGGGGACGCGCCCCGTATCTCCCTCGATGGTAAACGCGTGGACGGGGGTGCCGAGGGTGCCGAGGAGGGTGCCGACGTCTTCGACGAGGAGAGCGATCCGGAGGAGGCGGTTCCGATTCGCAGAGGCGTTATTCGAAAAGCGGCTTTGGCCGTCACGGAGCAAGGGGTCAAGTTGCAGCGCGCCAATCGCAAGATCGCGAACCTGGAAAACGCGGCGAAGGAGCGCGACGACTTCGAACGCGAGTCTCGAGAGAACCATAAGCTTCTGGAAGAGTCCAGACGCGAGTTACGAACGCTCCGGGAGCGACTGGACGCGGAGTCGAAGGAGCGTAAACGCTCCGACGACAGACGCGCCGAGCTCGAGCACGATCTCGACGCGTTGCGAAGTGAGCTGACCGCCGAGCGAGGCGCACGGCGCGCGGCGGAGACGCGGCAGCGCACGCACGAGTGGGACGTCGACGACGCGAAGCGATCCATCGAAGAGGCAAACGCCGAGGAGCGCCGAAGGTCCGTCGCTCTCGCCGACTTAAACGCTCGGCTGGAGGATGCCCGCGGTACGCTCGCGTCCACCGAGGCTGCGCTGCGAGAAGCTCGGTACGGCCTGCAGACGGAGTGTAACCGCGCCGCCGCCGCCGAGGCTGAGCTCGAGGCGGCGTCACGCGACCGCGACGACGCCCGATCCGACGCCGAGGAGGCTAGACGAACGCTCGAGTCGGTTACGCGAGATAACTCCGAGAACCTCGAACACGCGGCATCGTACCAGGCCAAATCCGAGGCGCTCACCGAGGAATGCGAGGCGCTCAAGCACCGTCTCGCGGCGAGCAAAGCGCAGACGTCCTCCGCGTTGGAGCTGGGCGAGATGGCGAGCCTCCGCGTGGACGAATTGGAACGCGACGCGTCGAGAAGAATCGCCGAGGTTTCCAGACTCGAGTCGGAGAACGAGCGCCTGCGAAAGGCTGACGACGACGCGCGTGCGACGGACGAGGCGTCCCGCGCGCGATGCCGGGACCTCGAATCGCAGCTCAAGCTCGCGATGAGCGACCTGGACTTCACGAAGGTCAAGCTCGAGGGTGCCGAGCGCGAGCGCGATTTCGCCGAGAACAGGTTGGCGGAGAGCGGAGCCGAGACGGATCGGCTCCGCGATTTGAAAGAGGCGACGGCGATCGAACTCTCCAAAAACCGCGAGCTCTCCGAGTCAAACTTTGTCCTCACCGAGAAGCTCGCGCACGCGACGAGCGAGCTCGAGACGCTGCGTGTCGAGGTGGAGTCGTCGCGCGACGCGATGGCGAAGGCTTCAGACGCAGAGGAGTCTCGAAGGCAAAGGGCTCTTCAGAGAGTCGCGGGTCGACTGATGAACCGCGGTAAATCGATGGCGTTCGCGCGATGGAAAGAGTCCACGGACGAGTCCAAGCGCCTCAAGGCTGCGCTTCGCAGGGCGGTGGGTAAGTTCGCGAACGCGTCGCTGGCGCGCGCGATGTCTAGGTGGCGCGACGTGATTGGCGCCAAGAAGGATGGAAACCGAGCGGAGAAATTATTGCAACGGCACTTCGGTCGGTTCGCCTCACGAAGCAAGTCCGCGTGCTTCACAGGGTGGCGCGCCGAGGCGAAGAAGGGCGCGAGGCTGCGCGTGTTGGTGCAGAAGCTCACCGGGCGGTTCGACGGGCGCATGACCCGGCGTATGTTCACGCACTGGAAGGTGCATTTAACAGAAAACGCGAAACGGAACCGAGTTTTGGGCCGAATCGTGGACAGGATGCGGGGCCGCGTCGTCGGCGCCTCGTTCGACACGTGGCGCGACGCCATTCGCGAGCGTAAGGAGCTCAAGCGGCGGATCGGTAAGGTACTGGCGCGGTTCCAGGGCCGCGCAAGTGCCAGGGCATTCGACCGATGGGCGTCCACCGTCGACGAAAGGCGAAAAATGCGAGCGAGTTTGGCGAGGACGTTGGCGAGATTCGCGAACCGCGCGACGGCGTCGGCGTTTGCCACGTGGCAAGATTCAATCGATGAGGCCAAGAGGCTCAAGGCGCTGATGCATCGCGTCGCGTCCAAGCTCGCGAACCGCGCGATGGCCGGCGCGTGGGAATCGTGGCTTGAGATGATCGAGGAAAAGCGATCGATGCATGACGCGTTGACGCGAGCCGTTCGAAAGATGCAAAACAGAGCCGCGGCGTCCGCCTTTGCCTCCTGGGCCGATTCCGTCGATGAAACTAAGCGCCTGCGCGGCGTGCTTCGCCGGGTCGCCGCGAAGTTTGCGAACCGCCGGGTCGCCGCCGCGTGGGAGACGTGGTACGGCGCCTGCGAGGCCAAGCGTAACGAAGAGGAGGAAAAACAGCGGCTGCTCAATTCCGTCGTCGCGAGGCTCACCCGCGGCGCCGTCGCTCGATCCTTCGCGCGATGGGCCGAGAACGTGCACGCGCGACGCGCGGAGGCTGAGTCGGCGCAGACGGAGGAGAGGCGTCGCGCGGATGTCCTCAACAGGGCGGTTCGAAGGCTTGCCAATCGCGCTCTCGCCGGCGCATTCGCAAAGTGGGTAAAAGCGATCGACGATCGAGCGCGCGCCGCGATGGAGGCCAAGGTTGCGGAGATGGAGCTCGAGCGCGATGCGCTTCATCGCGAACGGGAGGAGGTCGGTTCGGCCGTTTTTGAAAACGGTCGTCTCACCGAACGCGTCGACGCGCTCGCGTCGGAGCTCGAAGCCGCCAAGGTTAAGATCGCGGAATCCGAGCGGCGCACCGAGGAAGCCGCGCGGGTGGCGGCGCGGGAACGGATCCGCGCCAGGAAGTTCTCGGACGAGTACGAGACGATCCGTCGCGACGCGGCCGCGCGCGAGGCTGAGCTCCGCATCGAGCTCACGTCCGCGGCGAATCATCCGATGATCGGCGTCACCACCGTGGAAATTCGCGAGCTCAAGGCCAAGTGCAGGGACCTCAAGGCTGAGAACAAACGCGCCAAGGGGGAGATCGACCGAATCGCGGCGGAGGCTAAGAAAGACGTCGAGGACCTAAAGACGAAACTCGGAAAGGCGGTCGAGGCGGCGAACAAGGCCAAGGCTGCGAGGATTCGCGCGAGAAAGGCGGGCGAGGCGAGAACCGCGGTGGAAGAAGACCTCGCCGCATCAAACGCGCTGGGCGACGCGCTCACCGCGGAGCTCCGCGAACGGGAAGAGGAGTTGACCGCCGCGCGTGCTGAGCTCGAACGGCGCAAGTCCGATGTCCTCGGGCTCGCCCAGGCGGAACGCAACGCGGCGTCTTTGCTCATGGAAGGTAAGCGCGTGTGGGTGTCGCTGGAGGCCAACTTACGCGAGCAAATCGCGTCGGCCGAGGGCAGGCGCGTCGAGGCGGAGGCGAGGTGCGTGTCAATCGCGTCCACCGCGGACCGGCAGATCCGGCTCGCCGAGGAGGAATCGCACGAGCTTCGCGCCGCGATGACCCCGGGTGGTACCAAACTCGCGACGGAACCGACGAGTGAGTCCGTCGACGACCTTCGAGGTAAACTCCGGAAGGCTCTGGACGAGTGCGCGGAGGCCAACGAGCGCGCGAGGGACGCCGAGGACGCGACGCGAGCGGCGCAGGCGAAGATCGAATCCATGAAATGGCCCAAGAGTCTCACCTCGCCGAACGCGGGCGGCGACGCGGGGACCGACTCGTGCCTCGTGGACAGAGCCGCGGACCAGCGAGTGGCCACACTGCGGTGGTACGCCGCCGCGCTGAACTCCAGGCGCTCATCCGCGATTGCCCGCGTGGAGTCCCTCGAGAAGGACCTCGTCGACGCCAAGGCTGAATCCGCGGATGCCAAGAGCTCGATGCTCGAAGCCGCTTCCAAGGTTCGCGAGTGCGCGATGGAATCAGAGGCGAATGCCGCGGCGAGGCGGTTGCTCGAGCGCGACTTATCGACGACCAAAGCCGACCTCGCCAAGGCTCGCAAGCTCAACGTGGAAGGGCAGATGAACCGCTCGAGTTTGAGGATCGAGCTCGCGGAGGCCAAGGCGAGCGTCGACGCCATGGCGAGCGCCATGGCGCAGACGCAGGTCCCGAGCGATACGCCCGACGCGCACAGGGCGAGGGAATCGCTCGTCAAGCGAGTCGGGACGACGTCATCGCCGAGCTCGCCGCAGTTCATGTCCGCGACGGTCGTCTCCGCTACGAAAACGGTGAGACTCCGTTCACCCAGTTCATCCTCGACGCCCGCCAACCCGGCTTGAGCCCGAGGCCCGCGACGAAGACCTCGTATTCAAACCCCGAACGCAACATCGGTCAGCCGCGGGGTGGTAAAGAGTCGGATCCGGGCCGCGATATCCTCGCCGGCGCCGTGTCACACGCCGACGACGTGTCACACGCCGCGCTGCGCGCCAGGCTTCACGCGTCGACCAAGGCGAACGACGAGATCCGGCGCCTGTGCGAGGCGTACGCGAGGGACGCCGCCCGCGCCGAGGCGAAGGCTTCAGGCGCGGCTCGTGAGATTGACGACGCCCGGAGGGACGCGGATGAAGCGGCGGCGGTTTCGGCCGAGGCTAAGCGTCAAGTCGCGACGTTGGAGTCGAGAGTCGCGCGCGCCGAGGGCGGCGTGGCGGACGCCGCCGTGAGGGCCGTCAAAGCCGGGTGCGAGGCGGCCGCCGCGCGGGCTGACGCCGCAGCGGCTCGCGCGCAGCTTCGAGCCCATCGCGTGGCCGGCGTCGAGGAGCGCGGGGGCGAAGGGACGCGCGAGGGTCAGCCGACCTCCGAGTCCCCCTCGGGGGTTGAAACTTCGTTCGAGGAAGTAGCCGCTCGGTTGGAGTTTGCGGAAGATGCCGTCGCGGAGGCGCTGGCCTCGCGCGCTGAATCCGACGCCGCGCTCTCCGACGGCGCCGCGTCGCTCGCGTCGGTCATCGCCGAGCGCAACGCCCTCGGCTCGCGGTGCCAATCCTTGGTCGATTCAATCGCGTCGCTTAGGGCGTCGGTAGGGGAGCGCCGGGCGGAAACCTTCGAGGCGCGTCGCGACGCCGACGCGCAAAAGTCGCGCGCGGACGCGTGCGAACACGTCGCCAGCCGCCTCGACGCCGAGCTCGAGGCGGTGTTCGCCCGTCTATCGTCCGCGTCCGCATCGAACGGCGAGGGAGACGCGTCGATCGCGTCCGAGGCGAGGCTGGCAATCGCGAAGGCGCAGCTTTTGCACAAGAAAGAGTGTATTCGCGCCGCCGACGCGAGCTTGGCGACGCAGCGCGCACGGGTGGAAGACGCCGAGCGACGCACGGGTCGGGCGTGCGCGGACGCGGAGAACGCGTGGGGGGCGCTACGCGACGCCAGGCGGTTCTCCGTCGACCGCGCCGTGGGAGGTACCGACGAGGACAAAGGCGACAAAGGCGACGATGAACTCGGGGACGCGACGCGGCGCCTGGAGGAATGCGAAGCCGAACGCGCCGCGCTCGCGACATCCCTCGACGAGGCGATCCGCGACGTCTCGGTCCTCACCGATGACCTCGCCCGCGAGCGCGCCAAGGTTGCGGGGGAACGCGCGCGAGCCGACGCGGCGGTGTCCGCTCTCGGGAAAATGGAAACTGATAAATGCGCGGAGGTGCCCGCCGCCGGCGGCGACGCCGCGATCGCCGCCGCCGCCGCGGAACGCGCGCGGTGCGTCGCGCTCGCGTCGGCGAACGTGGATTTACACGCGCACGTCGCCGAGCTCGCGAAGATGCCGGGGATCGGGGACGAAACGGCTCGCGAAACGGCTGAGAAACGGCTGGCGGATCTCGGCGTCGGCGTCGACGTACGCGACGCGACGGACTCTGCGCGGACCGCGGCGACGACGTGCGCGGTGTTGCAGACGGAGCTCGTCGACGTCACGCGTCAGCTCGAGGAGGTGACGCGTGAGATGGAGCGGATGAAGCGGGACAAGGCGGAGGCGCGCGAGCGCAGGCGCAAGTTTGACCTCGCGAGCCCGGGCGTCAAGAGCCCTTCTCCGACGACGCCGTTGAACGACTCGAGATTGGAGGTTCGTGCGTCCGACTCGAAGCTCGCGGATTGCGAGGCGAGGCTGGCGGCCGCGAACGCCCGGGTGTCGTTCCTGGAGTCCGCGCTGGTGCGACACGGCGCGTCGTCCAAGGACGGCACCCCACTCGGCACCCCGCTCGGCACCCCGACCAAGGGTAAAGTTTTGACTCCGACTCCTAAGTCGCCGCTCGACTCGGACGTCGACGACCTACGAACGAGGTTGGCCGCCGCGACGCGTCGCGCGGATTCCGCCGAGGCCGCCGCCGCCGAGGCGGAGGCCACCGCGGAGGCTGCATCGCGCGCCGCCGTCGACGCCGACGCGGCTTGCGCCAAGATCCAAAAAGCCGCCGGCGACCGCGCCTCCGCCGCGGAGGCTCGGGCGCACTCCGCCGAGCTCGAGAAGACGCGGCTGACGGACGAGCTTCTCGATGCGCGCGTCGAGGCGCACCGCGCGGCGGTGGACGCCGCCGCCGCTCGCGCCGCGCTCGACGAGGCGTCCGAGTCCATCGGCGAAGCGCAAACGGGCGCGCACTCAACGCACGTCGAACTCGTCGAGGCGCGGATGGAAGTGGCGAAGGTTAGGGGCGAGGGCGCTCTCGCGCTGTTCGAACTCGCCAGGACGCAGGTTACGTTACTCGCAGACGGCGACGTGGACGGTGCGCGTACCGCGGCGGAGAGTGCGATGGATGACTCCCGGGACGCGGCGAGGGTATGGTCGGAGCGGGCGGCTCGGGGGGGGGACGGATCGGGATCGGCGGGTGGGTCGATGTCGGGACCCGCGGCGAGTCTGCTCGAGTCGGGCGGCGTCGCCAGCCGCGCGCAACAGTTGATGGCGGACGCCCTCGCAGAGGAGATGGGCATGCACTGAGTTCGACTAATGACGCGGTGGTTACGTTTAGTGTTACATGAACTGTATTGCACATGTCGTTCGTTTCGCGCCGAGACCACTCGGCTCGGCGCGAGAATTGAAATCTTCTTCGTCCCGCTCAGCCGAACGGTCGTATTATCGTCTCTCTCTCACTCCTCACCCACTCTCTCTATATCCACGCCTCTCTCTCGTTCCATCCATCACGCGTTGACCATGCCGAAAAACTCACCCGAGTTCGCCGCAGCCTCCGCCAGCATGGACTCGTCCATGTTATCGAAGAGTTCGCCGCCGTCGCCGCGGAGCAGCATGTCCAGCGCGTCATCCTCCATCGGCTCTGCGTCGTTGAAGACGTTGGCGTCGATGCCCGAGCCGTTCGGAGCTCCGAACCCGCCGCCCATCATGTTCTCCAGCGAGTTGGTCCGCCGAAGGTTCAGCCCGAGGGGTAAGGGCTGGCCCTTGAGGCGGACGTCGGAGAGGTTCAGGTCGGGGCCGGGGACGCCGCCGGCGTTGGATTTATCATCCCCGGCACCCGCGGACCCGACCATGGTGGAGTCGCCCGAGCCGCCGTGCGAGTAAGGCCCGCCGGGTTGTTGCATGTACTGCCCTTGTTGCTGCTGCTGCTGCTGCATCTGGTGCTGCTGCATCTGCATCATCTGCGGCGTCGCCTGCATGTACACCATCTGACCGTTCGCCTGGCGCACCAAAACCATCCCTTGCGGGTACATCATCGGAACCGGCTGCCCGTTCGGGCCAACCGCCATCTGACCCTGGAAGCCGAGCGAGGCGGCACCCTGCTGCGCGTCGGCGGCTTGGGTGCCATCGCCCGCGGGGGTGGTGGCGCCCGCGGCGGTGGATCCCGATGCTCCAACCCCGGTCGATTGACCCGATGCCGCATTCGCCGACGATCCCGCCTGCTGCTGCTGCCCTTGGCCGGGAGGGTACCCCGCCTGCGTCCCCTGCATCGGCACCCAAACCTGAACCCGCTGCCCGTTCACCGTCATCGTCTGCGTGGTCCCTTGCATCATCTGCTGACCCGGATGATAGTACGCCACCCGGCCCGGGCCCATCGCGCCGGGCCCGCCTTGCGCCCCGTTGACCATGGCCGTGTGCGGCTTGATCGCCAGCCGCCGCCCTCGCTGCTCCGCCGCTTTCCACTGCTGCGTCGACCGCGCCTGGGGTTTAGCCTTGGCGCCGCCCGCGGTTCCGTGCGGCTTCTTGGCGTTATTCGTCGTGCCCGCGGCTGCTTTCTCGGCTCCTTTGGCTCCTTTAGCGCCCGGGTCGGATTCATCTTCGAGCACCGTGGTTGGCGAATTGCTCGACCGCTTCAAAGCCCTCTCCTCCGACGCGGACGAATCGCCCGAGTTGGACGCCCTGCGCTCGGTGGACTGCCGCCGGCCCCGGTCCTCGGATCCACGTTTCTTGCTGCCTCCGCCGTTCCCTCCGCCCGCAGTCGCCGCATGCGTGTCCGCGGGCGTCGTCTGTTGCCGTATGATCTTCCGCACGGCGTGCTGCCACAGCGTCCGCATCGATTGCTTCACCAACGGGTACTTGACCACGTCCACGACGCCAACCTTGATCGCCTCGATCATGTACGTCTTGGACGCCACGTCCTCATCCTCGTGCATCAGCACGATGGCCACCTCTTTCGCGATGGTGGTGAACCGGCCGAACAGCGGGGATGAGTTCGTTCCGTTCATGACGTCCCTCATGATTGGCGCGACTTGCTCCTCCTCGACGAGCGCGACGTCGAAGTGGGCGTTGACGTCGGAGTTGCCCTGCGCGGACTCGAGGACGTTCAGGCCTTTGTCCAGGGTGTTCGCGCACGTCACTGTGTGTGTGGGATGATCATGGGGTAGTTGAGGTCAGCGTCTGTTGTTGAGGTTAAAAAAAAGGATATGCCAAGTGGACTTCGGCAGTATCTTTTGGCTGGATACGGGCTGGGGGTGCCGGGGTGGGCGCGCGGGGTTGCGGGCGCGCGCGGGGGTCACGGCGCGCGGGGGCGGGGTCGATGCGATGGACACGCCGCTCCGATGCCGTCCGAGGCGTCGTGCGCGTCGTGGTTAACCCCGCGCGCGCCCCGTCGCTAGATAAGGCGCGCGGATCGCCCGGAGAGAGTTCTCGTTCGAGCTACCCTAACACTCGACTCGAGACTGCGCCTCGGGTCGGGTGTGAAATCCCGTTTCGGTTGCCCTCGGTCGACGCGGGGTTGGGACGCGTGCGCGTTCGCACCTTTGTATCCGATCTCCTGGAGCAGCTTCTTAATCGGCGCGTGTCTCGACTCATCTTTCACGACGACCAGAACCTGCGTTTGGGGATCGCGCGTCGCGTCAGCGGTGGGAGTCGCGGGCGAGGGGGTGCACGGGAGGTGACGGGGAAATCTCTCTCTACCGCTATGAGAGGAAGTTGAGACCGTCGTCCCCCGATCTGGGGGACGCGCGGAGACGGGCGGTGCGACGGCGCGCGACGCGATCCGGGTCTTCGGACGCACCTTGAGTCCTTCCGGGAACTTTGGTCGGGTCGCCCGGATGAGATCCTGGGTCGACGCGCTCGGGTGCATCGCGCCGGCGTGCATGTTCCGAGGCGAAGGCCCGCTTCGGATTCCACCGAAGTGCTCTCTCCGCTTCCGTGGGAAGTGGAAGATGAGGGAAAGAACCTCCGGCGCTTCGGTGGCTCCCTCCTCGGGTCCCTGTTCGGTTGGACGAAACCGAGACCGCTCGGATCCGCCTCGCGAAAGGGTTGTGGTGGGAAACGCCGCGAACCGACCGCTCCGTCGATCTCGCGTGCGCCCTGGGTGCTAGAATGCCGCGCGGTGGGGACCTGCGGTGTTTTTTTTTTCCACCGGGCACGGTTTCGGAGATCAAAAAACAGATCGGCTTTTGTTATCCTTTACCGCAATTAACTCAATCGGTGCACTGAGCATCGTGTTGCACGGCGGCGAATGTGTCTCCTAAATAAATCTTTGCCTGATCCGGGTTCAAACGGAATCCGAGGAAAATATCTGATTTCTGCGGTTTACTTTCTTTGTGGGTTGGCCTCGGATGTACTTTTGAAAACACCCGCACGCGCGGGTGTTGTGCTGAAAAGCCCATACGAGCCAAGAAATAAATCGGCCAAGAACTCTCACCCGCCGATTTCTCCTCGAAGATCTCCACTTCGAGGTGAATCTAGATGACGATGCAGGCGAATTGTGTGTTTTTTCCAGACTAGCAACGTACGAATCTCACGCCAAAACTGTCCATCCACCGTGGCCATCCCAGATTGCGTCCAGCTGACTTGTCACGTCATGAGAAATCAGTTTGAATACACGGTTTGAAACGTTGGTTTGAACCGTCGTGTTGAAAGAGTCAACAACCGATTTCAGCCACGGACTGAAAGCGGGAGCTCTCGATCAGTTATTGGCCGAGCGCGAATCGCGCGAATATCTTCGCCTCGTTCCGAGAGGTGATGGCCAGTGCTACCCACTTGCCCGCGCGCGGTCGCGGTCGCCCACGCGTCGTAGATCGCGAATAGAGAGCGATGGCATCCGTCGCCGTACCCGTCATCGCGATGCCCCGCGCGCTCGCGCGGGGACACCCACGAGACGCGAAGGCACCGCGCGTCGTCCGAGGCGGTCCGATCGGTCACCGCGTCCTACGCCGCGGTCGCGTCGCCGCGCGCGCCGTGGAGGAGGCGACGTCCACGTCCACATCGCCGTCGCCCGCATCGTCGTCCCCAACGGACTGCCTCCCCGACGCGGACGATGCCCTCCCCGACGCGGTCGTCGAGTTCCTCCGCCGCGACGGCAGGCACGCGTCCTTCTCATCCGTCAAGGTTGGGTCCATCGAGGTGGACGAAGTCCAAGGCGGACGATCGCTCAGGGAGTACATGTCCTTACCGGCGAGCCAGTACAGCACACTGGACGGCGAGAAGGTGGAGAGGGTCGGGGACGATACGTTCGTGTGCACGCTCGGGTCCTTCGACTTCCTAGGGTTCAAGCTGCAGCCGGTCTTAACCGCGCGAGTCGACGTCAGGCCCGACGGGTGAGTGCTACACGCGAACCATAACATTACATGAACTCACCATCTCCCCGGTCATCACTTCCC
>JGI20151J14362_10001202_pt1 | contig 18829 bp, 27 predicted proteins | sample COG_01_FD_14362 | JGI IMG/M metagenome (IMG submission 14362)
GTCTGTAATGGTGCAGGTGAATCAGTATGTTGTGCAACCATGTCACAACCTTCTGCAATCATAACCTTTGCAGCTTGAGCTTCTTTACCTGGATCGTACCATGTATTAACCCATACGATATCAATATCAACATCTGGATTAACCGACTTAGCACCTAAGTAATACGTGTTAATTTCACGAATAACTTCTGGTATTGGAAATGCACCAACATAACAAATTTTATTTGTTTTAGTCATCATACCAGCAATAACACCTTGTACATGTCTTGCTTGATATAATCTTAATCCATAGCTTGACATATTTTTAGATTGCTTATAACCTGTAGCATGTTCAAATTTTACATTTGGAAATTCTTTTGCTACTTTAAGCATAGGTTCCATATAACCAAAAGATGTTGCAAATATAATATCCGCTCCGCCTTTTGCCATAGCTCTAATTGCTCTTTCTGCATCAGGTCCATATTTTACACTTTCGATAAAGGTTGTTTCAACTTTATCACCAAAATGTTTTTCAATATCTTGTCTTCCAATATCATGTCTATAAGTCCATCCATGATCGCCTGTTGGGCCAACATAGATAAAACCTACTTTTGTTTTATCAGCAAATGCCGAAAAACAAAACAAAAATGCCAGTGTCGCCACTGCCGCGATGGTCTTCATATTCATTATTATCTCCTGTTATCGTACTCTAGAAACAGAGCCGTTTGGTTTTGCTAGGAATGCTTCAAAGGAAACATCCGGGTAGTCTTTTTGTAACGATAAAAACATTTTTAAATTAGACATAGCATCGTCAAATAATCTTATTCTTTTATATATTTTCTGATCTAAGTATTTTTTAAAAATAATCTTTTTATTATCTGCAGCTGGTCCTGAACCTAAGTTGCCAGCTCTTTCAACATAGATTTTATCTATGTCAATTCTTTGATTTCTAAATGTATCTAGGAATGTTTTCTTATTATCAAAGTTAGGTCTTGCTGTTACAATAATAACTTTAGATCCTGCCTTTGTGGCGTTCTTAAGTATTACTCTAACTTTGTTAATCATTCTTGCAATTGGCGTGGACGTCCGCTTAAATACCTCGGCGTTTTTGAATTCGCCGAAGTCGTAATCTTCACCAGGTTTTTTCTTATACGTGTTAAATTCTTGGTTATCCAATTTTTTAACGATTTTGCCATTTTTTACTACATGCACTTTAGCTTTAGTTATAAACATAGTTTCATCTATGTCAAATATAGTTAAACCTTTTCCTGCAGCCTCTTCTAAATATGTTTTAAAATTAATCATTATAGTTATTATACCATAGTTTTTTGCAAAAGTAAAGGATTATTTTACTTTTTTTTATCTATTATTAGTTGTATATATTTTATTAATGTAATCTTCAAACTCTTCAACTTTTTTTAGTCTATTAGGCCAGAGAATATATTCTTTTTCTGGATTCTTTTTAAGATTGTTAAGCAAGGGGATTATTGCATTATAAAGATTGTCGAGTGTATCTTGCTTAGATGTCAATAGATGCTGTTTGTCATTAACAGTATCTTTTGTTTTCTTTACTACATCTAACTCATCTTCAGTTACAGCAGTAAATCCAAAATCAAAATCTAAATCAGACATTAACTGCTCTCATCCTTTTAACAAGTCTACCAGCTCTATTAGGAACTTGTCTATACCACGCAGAGTCTATCATTTCGTCTGCAGCTTTATTCCAATCTTGAGAATCAACACCAGCTTTCATACCTTTGAACTTTGAAAGTCTAGGTCTTCCCATATTAAACATCATATTAGCAATAATTAGTTGGACTTCTTCTGGCAAGACATTAAATCCGTAATATAATTGCTCACAATCTGCGAGCACGGTTTGGACGTCTGAATTGAAGGCTTCAATGACTCGATCTTCTGAGACAGCAGTTCCAATTTCTTGTCCGTGTTCTGGATCAGAATCAATAACCAAATGCCCAATCCCAAAAGTGGCATAACCCAAGTGATCGTTGTAAATTTCATATTTAACTCCTTCATCCAATTCAAGTTCTTTTCTTAATACATCTATATTCATATTATATCTCCTTATAAAATACTATTTATAATAAAAAAGGCGAGCACCGCCCGCCTAATTTACTTTGATTTTTTACGATACTACCATCTTTCGTATTCTTTGGAAGTCTTATCATTTAATTGCATAATGATATGCTTTATATCTGCGTCTCTTCCGTAGAAACCAAGCTGTTGAAGTTCTCTTGCTACTTGAGCATTTGCAGCCATTTGTCTACCTACTATGATAGCTCTTAATGTCTTTTTAAATGCGTTAGCAATAGATTCACATACTTGACATGTGATGTTGTAAGTTGTAGTTAAAGTTGTCATTTGATTTTCCTCGTTAATTAATTGTAATTTTACGAGGTCGCTTCTCTTCTGGTAGGACTACCTTTAATTGAACAGATAGTATTCCATCCTGAATGTCTGCACCGTCTACTTCCGTGTATTCGGACAGTCTAAATGATCTTGAAAACTTTCGAGCACTAATACCTTTATGGACATACGCGTCTTGTTCTCTACGCTTAGGTCTATTACCAGTAATGTTCATAACGTGATCTTTTACTTCAATATCGATATGATCTTTCTTAAAGCCGGCTACAGCCATCTCAATTTCATATGTCATATTGCTGTGTTTAACAACGTTATATGGTGGATAAGTATCCTTCGCGTGTGAATGAATATTTTCCAGTTGATCAAAAATGTGATCGAAACCCAAGAAAGCGTTTCTCGGGTAAATAAAGTTCTTAGTCATAATTGCCTCCTATTGACTAGCAAGGTTAAACGAGACCCGTTTATCGGCGCCTCTATAATATATATAGTATCTACTTTCTTAATTTAAACCAGTAGATCCAAATTTTTTTTCATAAGCTATATGAAATTTTTCTTCTCTTACCCAAGCTTCTTGATTGTACCATATTCTTTTAAAATAATTATCATAACAAGCCAAAGCAGTTTCTTCAGTGACGTCTAAATGACCTTTCACTAAGAAGAATATTCTATATGCTTCTTTAATTTTATTTTGTTCCATTACCAATATTATACTTTGGACATAATTCCCATTCATCTTTATCTTTAAATGAGATTATTTTAATTTGTCTTAATGGTGCTATTGGCCGTAATTGTTCTTTATTTTCTACAGTCAATAGACCCCAATCACTCATTAATGTTGCTATAGTATTTCTACGTCCAACATCATTCTCTTCAAGATTAGATTTTTTTCCATCTAATAAAAAGAGTTCTTTAAAGTGCACAATAAAGTATCTGCCTTGTTTGTGCAATATATGACATGACTGATAAAGCTTATTATCTTTACGTGATGCCACACCTATTCGAGTAAGTGTTTCTCTTATTTTAAGAAAATCGTCCGGCTCGTTTAATGTAACCTCTAGCATATTCGCTGGGTTCCATTCTACAATGTTATTTTCTTCCACCTTGTGCCACCTTATTTTTCAATTCGTTTATATGATCAGTGGATAGGAGAGTTAAAATTTGTCGGGCCTTTTCGTTGCTATAGCCATAATATTTCTTAACCACATCCAAGTCACTAATTTGTTCAGGTTTGAACCATTTAGAAAACCTTTTACGTTTTCTAATTATATTTATAAAAAAATCAAATTGAAGGCGGTTATCGATATGATGATTACGATTCATCTCGTTTGCAGCTAATACTGTATCTGGAAAGTAAGATAGCTGTCTGTTGATCATGTATGACGAATATGCTTTTTCAGCAATATCGTCAATCATGATATCTTTCTTAGTGTAATTTATAGCATTTGAATATTCAAAAGGATTCATTATATGTCCTATGCACTTTTAAGAGGAGCCCAACTTTCTACACCACCAACATAATTTTCATAATCAATTTCTTTTTCTATGTGTTTTTTGGTAAGTTCTAAAGTTGGAAATTTATTTAAATGAATATTGTTTAAATAAAGTTGAGGTACTGTTCTATGGCCTTGTTCTTTTAAGAATTCTTTAGCAAACATATCATAGCTAACATTTACTTCTCTATATTTAAAATCCCATTCAGAAAGTTTTTTCTTTAATATATGACAATAGTTACAGTCATCTTGAGTGTATAGTGTTAAGTTAGTTGAATTGGACATCTGACATTACCTCCGTTAAACATGCTACCACATTAAGTTCGTGATCAGCAACAAATGCATTTTTGTATTGATAGTCTGCAAGCAATAGTACAAGTTGCGGGATTGATTGTGGAGCAACCTTATCGATCATTCTGTCATAAATAGCTCTAAAAATAGCGCTTGCATCTGTATCTATATTGTTTACTACCCAAGATCTCATACTTTTGAAATTTTTATTTTTTAAATGAGAGAACAGATCATCAAAGTTCTTATCTTGAAGATTAGCTACAACGCCTGAGTCAATACGACCATTAATAGAATATCTTTGTAATTCAGTTAATACTCTACGCCAATCAGGTGCAAATTTCATTATAAGTTCAGCCAAAGGCTTGTCGTCATATTCAATTTTTTCATTATCTAAAATAGTTTTACATCTAGCCATAAATGATTCACACAATTCAATCATAGATTTTTTAGATGTGTTAAATTCATATACACCACATCGTGAATGTAATGGCTCGATAATTCTGTTTTTAAAGTTACAAGTAAGAATAAATCTGCAGTTATTGGAAAACTCTTCTATAAAACCGCGTAACGCTGGTTGTGTAGATTGTGGATTGAGATAGTCGGCTTCATCTAGTATAACAACTTTATAACCACCTTGTAATGAAACAGATGATGCAAATTGTTTTATCTTAGTTCTTAACGTATCAATATTACCTTCCTCAGAACCGTTGATAAGAATAAAATCGCAACCGAGCTCGTTACATAGAGCTCGGGCGACTGTGGTCTTACCTAAGCCGGCGGTACCAGTGAACAACATATTAGGAAGTTCACCACCGTCGACTATCTTTTGGAAGGTTAATTTTAAAGATTCAGGTAAGATCGTATCTGATACAATCTTAGGCCGGTACTTTTCAACCCATAGAAAGTCAGTACTCATTACTTCTTTTCTTCTGGTTTTTTATCACTAGTATCATTCATCGCATCTTCTTGTTGAAGTGCTTCACATATTTGAATGATTTGAATACACTGGTCTCTTAAACCACCGATGGTCGAAAGCTCTTCACCTTTGAATCCACCTCTTTGTGTAACAGCATCTACAACTGCTACAGTACTTCTACTTGCTTTATTGGCAAGTTCTTTTAATTGTTTTAAATTTTCTGACATGTCATTATGCTCCGTATGTTGAAGATTTTTCAAGTGCAATCCAGTATTTCAAAGGAAGTTCTTTGTTCTTAAATTGCGTTATTAGTTTAGAAGATATTTCTACTTCATAATCACCTGGTAGGATCTTAAGATTAGAAATACTTATTATAAAGTTAAATACAGCGTCCTGTTTAAACTCACCGTCTATATCAATAGAGAAAGCATTTGATGTTGCATTTTGCTTTTCAACAATTGACAAACTTAATACACCATCTTTTGCTTGTATTGATACTTCACTATGACCTAATGTTGATGCAGCTTTTTTTAGTCTATTAAGTGTATCATTATCTAATACAAACTTAACATCAGCTTCTGGCATAGTAACATCTTTTGTAGGTGCCGTTAGTGTTTCTTCAGCAGCATAGAAATATTTTACTTTAGATCTACCTGATGAATCGGAAACAATAACAAAGTCATCTTCAAATTTTAAGCTTGGAGTATCGACTAATCCCATTACTCCAATAAATTCATTTAAATCGTATATGCCGAAATCTTTTTCAAAACTTTCGGTGACATCGGCAGTTGCCACCACGTTCCTTGCTTCACTAATAGTTTTAATATTCGATCCAGTTTTAATCAATATATTTTGATTAATCCCTGAAAAGTTTCTTAAAACCTGTAAAGTGTTTTCACTTAATTCCATAATTAATAACCTTCCTTTTTGATTTTATAATAGTATTATACCATAGTTTTATGTAAATGTACACAGTTAATTTCATTTAATTTTTTATCTTAGAAAAATTTCTATCTTTAATAAACTCGATCTTGGATTCAAACTTACCATCTAATATATCTCCTTTGTGTGATATAATAAATGTATTACTATTTGCATCCATCATGGATAATATTTTTAATAAGTTTTCAATACCATCATGATCGAGTGATGAATCAAATGTTTCATCAAGTACCAATAAGTTAGTTGATACTGAATTTTTCATTTTAGCAATTTGTCTCCATGTAAACAATAAAGATAAATCGATTCTTTGTTTTTCACCTTCACTAAAAGAATCATAAGTAAAATCATCTCTATGTCTTGACTTTATCGTTTCATTAAAATTTTCATCTAAGTTAAAAGAAACAAAGAAATCCAGAGTTTGCAAGAATTGGTTAACAAGTTTATTAATAGTCGGTAAGTACTGTTTAATAATCTTTGTCTTAATACCAGTATCTCTTAACATTTCAGCAATAACATTGTTATAACCAAACTGTTCATTTAACTTAAGCTTCTCTTCAAATAAACTTTCTTTATCATTATTCATAGTTTCTAAATCGTTACGTGCACCAGTTAAATCGGCTGACACTTCACTTTCTAAATACTTTTGTAATTCATCGTTGTTTTGTGTTACTGAAACAATCTCTCTGTTGTTTGCATTAATCGTATCTGTTTTTTCTTTTATGTCTTTAATAATTTCTTCTAATGCTAATATATCTGTATCAATAGAACTACCGTTTTGTTCTACTACACTTAAAGATGATTGTACCTTATGTGCTTCGTTTCTTGTTTCTAAAATAAGTTTGTCTTTATTAGCTATAGGTTGATCACATGTAGGGCACTCATCATTCTTTTCTAAAAACATACCACGTTTTGCAACTGATTTCATTTCTTGTTTTATAGTAGCAATTTCACCAATAACTTTATTCTTTTGTGTTTGCAGTTCTTTTAATTCATCAATAGCTGTACTGGATTCAAGTGCTAAACTTAATTCACTATTTTGTTTTTGAAGTACTTTTATTCTTTCTCTTCCAGTTGCAACTTGAGTTTCATATTTGTTTTTATTCTCTTGTGTAAGAGCAGCAATATCACGAATGTATTTTGCTTGTTGTTCTATTTTACTTTTTACAATATTAGTATCATTACTTATTCTAGTAATGCTTTCTTTTAATATAGAATTTCTTTCTCTTATGATAAGATTCATCTTAGAAAAAATATTAATATCCAGAAGATCTTCGATAACATTTCTACGATGGCCTGCATTAAGCTGCATGAAAGGTATAAAAGAAGAGGAGCCTAAAACTACAACTTGATGAAAGCTTTTATGATTAAGTTTCAGTATATTTTGTTCGAGGATCTTCTGGTATTCTAGAGAATGGGAAGACTGGTTAATCATTGTACCATCTTTCCATATTTCAAATATGTTTGGTTTTATGCCTCTTAAAATTCTAAACTGCGCTGAACCTACAGAAAATTCTACTTCAACAACTGCTTGCTTTTGATTAATAGAATTGACTAATTGATTCTTCATAATTTTACGATGTGGTTTACCAAACAATGCAAATGATATAGCATCTAACATAGTAGATTTACCTGCACCATTATGACCAACAATAAGCGTTGACTTATCTTTATTCAAAGGTATCTCAGTAAAATAATTTCCTGAAGATAAAAAGTTTTTATATTTTATAGATTTAAAATTTATCATGCTATTTCAAGTGCCTGCGCTTCCGTCATCAATTCTCTCATTTGGATCTTAATCTTACTCTTATCTAAATCCGTATCTACTGCTTCAACATATGAATCAACTATTTCAGCCGTATCTTCAAAGTTCATATCTTCGTCTTCAACATTTTGACCCATAAACTCATTAAAGTTTTCTGCTATCTTTAATTCATAGATATCTTGATTCTGAATATTATCAATAAACCTATCAAACGTAAATGGATCAGTTTTTTCTGCTACAACAACCTTAACAAATTTTTTAGATAAATTTTTATTATAATTATTATAACACACTTCTTTGTCATTGTACACTATTTTTTCAAATAAAGTGTAAGTATTTTGTATTTTTTCTATTTGTCTTGTTTCAGTATCAAGAATATGAAAATACTTTGTGTCATGTGCGTCAGACCAAAAGAATTCCATAGGACTACCTAAGTACCATATGTTATCTTTTTTAGAAGATGTGTGGTAATGTCCAGATAATACTTGTTCAAACTTCTCAAATAGTTTTGGATCCATACCATCGTGCGCCATAATACCTCTACCAATTTCAAAGTTAGCTAATTCAAGATGAGAACCCAACCAGTCTGCTTTGCAGTCTCTAATAAAGTTCATTGATTGGTCGTAGTTATCTGCGCATATCCATGGGAGCAATCCCATACTTAAAGAACCATATTGCATAACAGTTGGTTCCATAACTATATGAATCTCATTCATATAATGGCCTAAGCATTCTTTTAGTGAATTTAATTCATTAGTATTTTTATAATACGTATCATGGTTACCAGGTATAATATCCATAACCATATTTTTTTTTCTTAAAGGTTCTAGAAACACTCTTCTATTTTGGTTAAGTGCTTTAAAGTTTACAAACTTACGATGATCATAATAATCACCTAGATGCAATATTTGTTTTACTCCACGTTTTTCACATTCCGGAAAAAATATATTTGTATAAAAGTCTTCTGCATTATCTAAAAATATTTCTGAAGAGTTTCTAATTCCACAATGTGTATCATTGAGTATTGCTAGTTTCATTCGTTATTCTCTTTCTTAAATCACTTGTACTGAACCTATGTTCTCTTTTATTAAAGTACAATTCTATATCACGTGCTTTACAAATATCTCTACCTGTAAAGTCTTTTTCTCTATATTCTTCACCTAGTATACGTACATCTATATTTCTCATAGAAAGTATATCTACAAGATCAGATTCATACATATATGGAATAACTTCATCTACAAATTTAACTGCAGATAATTGTGTATATCTTTCAACTATTGTTTGAACGGGTTTGTTTTTTTCTATTCTATCAATTGAAGGATCAATTTGTAAAGCGCATATTAAATATTCGCATTGGCCTTTTGCTTCTCTTAACATCTCAACATGACCAGCATGTAATAGATCAAATGTCGAAGCAGTAATACCTACCTTCATAACATGAACTCACTTAAGTCTGAATCTGCTAATTTAGTTTTACGTTTCTTTTTTTCTTTCTTAACTATTTCTTTTACTTCATTATCTGTATTACGTACTCTTGCAATTCTGTCTTTAAGAGTATCAACAAAATGCGCTGCTTGGCCTGCTGCTACAGATTCAGTACCAGTATCAATAAAGCTCTCGATACCAGATTTAGCTAAGTATTTTAATTTAATTTCTTGTTGTTTTTTTTCTTTTGAAATTCTTCTTAAAAATGCATACCATGTTATCTGAGTAAAATATGCAAATGCATTTGGTTTACCAGTTCTAGTAGCTGCTTCTAAGTTATAGTTACTAATTGCTTTCAAACAGTTTTCAACTGCATCCATAACCATTTCTTCTCTGTATGTATATCTTATAAAGTTACCTTTATGTGATAAACCTTCAGCTATTTTTAAGAAACATTGTGCCACATAATCTGGAACTGTTGGAATTTTAGTTTCGTCTTTTCTTGCAATTACAACTCTTTCAACATATTCGACCACTGCAGTAGAAAAGTCAGAATTGTTAACGTAATGTATGCTTTTTTTGCGTGCCATTGTTATAACCTTTATTTTATAGTATTATTATACACTGATTTTACGTAAATGTACACTGTTTAATTTGTCTCTTAATTAAAAATATAATGGTGTACATTTGTTAAAAAGTATGGTATAATAAAAGAGTATACGGGGAGAAGGGGAATATACCTTAGTGAAAGGTCTTCCGTGGTCTAAATTTAATTATCTTACCACTATCAGAATCTAAAGAAGATGGAGCTTCTTCAGTTGCACCGTACTTATTGTATAAGAAATCATCCATTTCATCATCAGTTAATTCTCTTAATTCATCCTGTATTTCGTCTAGATTAGCATATGCTGTTGTTTTATTATTTCTTTTCACATCATCAGATATTCGAGTTATACATCTATTATAATGTTTTAGTATATCTTTAGATGGATTGGTTGTTACTATTATATGTGCTGAATTTAAAGTTTGTAAAGAAGTAGGATCATCTTGAAAAGACATCCAAGGTCTAAAACAAAAGAACCTCCAACCTTTTTGATAATCTTCTACGCCAATTACTCTTAAAGCTCGTTTAACTAAAACATCACCAGCTTCATCACCGGTGTCCCAGTCAACAACTTCACAAATTATTTCTTCATTATTAGTTAATTTAAATTGTTTTATATTCATAAATTCACTCTATAAGTTTTATGGTTAAATTTTTCTCTACCGTAAATTCTTAATCTTTCATCAGCATGTAATATACCAAAATTTTTCTTTGTCTTCCATGTTATGTCATCAATGATGTCGTAAAGAGTTGCATCTTTATTATCATCTGTCTTTCTTAAACCTCTACCAATACTTTGCAAAACTCTTATCTGTGACTTAGATGGTGATGCAAAGACAATATTATGTAGGTTCCTAATATTTATACCTGTACTAAACGTACCGAGAGACGCTACTGTTATTGAATTTTTTTGTTTTTCTACTATTGCTCTTATGGCTTCTCTGTCAGTAGCAGCTGTTTCGCCGGATACAAAAAAAGTCTTGCGACTTTCTTCTACTTCGTCTTTAATAAGATTGTATAATGGTTTGCCATGTTTTTCTACATAGTTATATAATACTAATGTATTACCTTTTAAATCAAGTGTAAGATTTTTAATGAATGTATTTCGTTTACTGTTAGTAACAATAAATTCTATTTCTTCTTGGTATGTTTTTTTACCAAAATCTTTCTTAATATTTTCGCCATGATCTAATATTATTCTGCGTATTGTAAGTTTAGCGAGTGTGTCATTATCTTGTAATTCTCTTGTGCTTGTAACTCTATGTACTTTACCAAACAATCCTTGTAATACTAATTCGTGTGTTAGCGCACCATCTAATGTTCCTGTCGTACCAAATCTGTATTCAGCTTCTATACATTTATTCATAATAGTTGTTAATGATTTAGATTTAAATCCGTGACACTCGTCACCAAAGACTGTACCAAATCTACTAAACCATTCTGGCAGAAATCTGTATATAGATTGCCACGTGCTTATTATAACTCTTTTATCTGTGTTCTTATCTTTACCTGAATATATTCTATGGCAGTGTGCTTCTACATTATATCCATAGGTTTTAAAATCATTATACATCTGTTCAACTAATGATGTAGTTGGTACAATAATTAATACATCATTATCAAACGACGTTAACATATATCGCATAAGAACATAAATGATTAGTGATTTACCAGAACCAGTAGGAGATAACAATATAGCGTTTTTCTTTTGTATACCTGTACACACTGCATCAAACTGATAATCTCTTATTTTAAACGGTAGCTTTAATGCATCTACAAACTTCATCATAAATTCTGGATTTATTTTATTACCTTCATTAGGACTACCATAATCTGATTCCATTATCTCAACTTCGTATTCACGGCTTTCGGCAAATGATAGTATTTGCGGAAATAAACCTGCAGAGATTTCACCAGTTATCTGATTAAATAATCTTATTTTTCCATCCCATAGCCTGTTACGAAATGCAGGCATAAATTTATATCCTGGTACAAAAAAAGAAAAAAACTCTCTTAACTCTGCGCCTACGCCCCTATCACAGTCTACGTGTATGACAGAATGATTTAGTTTCCTGACTCGAATTGTTTCCATTTAATCATATTCGCTATAGTTTGGTGTCTCCACTTTAAGTTATCGATAATTTCAGATAAAGTGTCAACAACGGTTTTCCAGTATTGGATTCTTTCTTCTGATTTCTGTATTTCTGGATCGCTATCATAATAGTAATCCATTTCTCCTTTTAACACTTTAAGACCATCAAACGGATCCGGCACCCAGCCTTTTTCTTCTATACTTTTCTGGTCCATCTTACCATTGTAATATAACCATTTATCTTTTAAAAGTTTCTTTTGTTCAAATTCTGCTCGTCTTAATTCTAATTTAGCTGTAGACCAAATTTGTAAGTATTTTGCATGTAGGGTTGGAGTGTTTCTAGAAGTTTCGTCTAATTGTGCATTACTAATAATGCTGTCGGTTTGCCACATTTCGTGGACTTTTTTCAAGTCTATCATTATCTCTCCAATAATATATATTAACCGGTTACAGTACCAGTTACGTCAAATGAATCTGTTATTGCACCAGTAGTTGGATTAATTGTTTTAATATCAAAATAAGTAAATCTAAACGAAGCACCAAATGTCAAGAAAGATTCAGCACCACTTGTAGCTTGAAACTGAATATCAGTTAATGCTGTTGGTATACTATCTCTATATATAATTTGTGCTATTGCATTGTTAGAACTATTTAATATTGATAACGTTATATCAGACATTGCAGGTATCGCATTTGCGTTATTAAATCTATCAAGTGCTGTTACGTTATCTTGATCAAGATTTCTTCTCATCCAGTTGTGCATTTCTGTATAAGTTTTCATATCTTCATCAATGATTATATTTGCCAACATTTCATTATAAGTAAGTTTGTCACCTATAAATGGAATTGCTGCTATTTTCTTATAGCCAAGATCTGCCGTATTCATAATTACACCAGCGTGGGTGAAATCTTGACAGAAGAACTCTAAGTTCGGATAATTTTTTCTATCTATTACTAACTTAAATCCAGTTGGTTGTAGATAGTTAAAGTTTGTAGTTAATGCCATAATTGTATTTATATGAAAAAAAGAGGGACTTTCGTCCCTCTTCTAATATTAATTTAAAGTACTAAGACTAAGCACCTAGAATATTGTCAACTCTGAATATTCTGTAGTACTGGTTAGTCTTAACTGCGGCTAGGCCATCAGCAGGTGTAGCACCTACAAATGGGTTAGATGCCATTCCATATCTGGTTTTAAAACCAATTTTTGGTTGGAATGTATCTTCACCAACAGCACGTACCATTGTTAATGGAACGTATGGGCAATAGAATAGACCAGCATCGTATGGGTTAGTTCCCTTATATCCAACTGTTACATAGTTTTGTACAGCATATGGATCGATGTAGACTCTTGTTCTACCATTTAAAGTACCAGCAAAAGTATTACCTGTGTCATCAACATTTAAGTTTGTTGACATTGCAGGTGTATAGTCTAACATACCAGCTGCAGAAAGTGCAGATGCTACATCAGATGAACACACGATAAAGTTTCCTTTACCTCTACGTGTCTCGATTGCAATTCTATTACATTCTCTTTCGATCTGTAATACAAGTCCTTTAAACTTTTCAACTGACCATCTACCATCTGCATCTGTCTGAACGTTAAAAATACCGTTAATAGCAGTGTTAGATTGTAGAGCACCAGTTTTAGCTTGAGAGTTAATAGTTCTAATAACTTCTCTATTGATTTCAGCTAAGATTTCTGTTGACAAGATGTTTGCCAATTCTGTCTCAGCGTCTAGACCATGAATAGCTTTAAGGTCTTGAGCTAATTCTAAGCTGTATTCAGCTTTTAATGCTCTTGACTTAGCAGTCACAGTTGCTTTTTCAATAGTGAAACCCATCTCATTAAAAGTACTACCAGTAGATGCGCCAAGTTCTTCAGCGTCTACAGTTGGCATACCACCAGCTGCAAGAGCTGTAAGTCTGTCGTCATCTATTGTGCCAACATCTGCAGGCTCTGAGCCACTTTGTGAGTCTCTTAGACCTGATACGTTATCAGAATCATGAGTACCAGCACTGTCTCCAGAAAAGCGTGTTTCAGCTTCGTTGAATAATGCTTCTCTATTTGATGTTGAACCACCACCGTATCTTGACTTCATTGCGAAGATAAGACCAGTTGGGCCAGACATTGGTTGTACACCACAGATGTCGTATGCCATTAAGTTAGGCATAGCACGTCTTACTAGTGCGATTAATACTGGATTCCAGTTTGCTACTGAACCAACATTGTTACCTGGAGCTGCTTCTGTAATCATTCCTTCTTCTTTAAGAGCGATTTCCTGATTCTCAAGTACTGCAGCTGTTACAGCTTTTTTATGATGATCTGCAATAGTACCAGCTGACTCTTCGTTCAGTACTGGTGCCCATTTTTCGATCAATCTATCGTATGATTGTGTCATTTAAGACTCCCTATTTATTTGCAGTTTTCTTTATTGCTTTAAGATATTGATCCATTGAACCTGATGACTCTACAATTGGAGCGTCATCATCTTCAACAATCTCATCTTGAGTTTTAGTTGTCTTAGCAAAATATGATTCTTTTAACTGAGCTACTTTCTGTGCGAAAGTTTCTTCGTCATCAAAATCAACGTTTTCTGCTAAACCTTTTAGCTTTTCGACTTGAGTTTCAGCTAAATCTTTGGTTGCCTCTCTAATGATAGACTCCCTCTTATATAACTCTAACTCTTCAGCCATTGATACGGACTTTGCGATTGTGTCATTGAGTTGTGTCTCAAGTTCATCAACATTGTCTGCGAGTTCGTCAACCACGTCAACTTTATCCTCTGGCACCTGAATGTGAGACTCAGTGAATAGATCTTTTAACTTATTCATAAAATCTTCAGCGATTTCAGTTCTTAAACCATTTTGGATTGCTAACTTGTTGTCTTCCATCCAGCCTTCAACTACGTAGTTTAGGTAGCTGTCTACTTTCTCCACAAGTTCCTTTTTAGTACTTTCAACTTCTTCTGAAAGTTCTTCGTTGTACTTCTCTTCTAGTCTGTCAATCTCAAAATTTATTTTTGAATTGATTGCAGCTTCAAAGATAGTCTCTGCTTTCTGCTTGAATTCTTCAGACAGTGTAGCTTCTTCGTTAACAAGTGCTTTAAGATCGTCTTTAAAATCAACTTCAACCTGAACTTGATCTTGATCTTGATCCTCAACAAGTTGGTCTTCGTTACTTACGTAACTTTCGCCTTTAAACATTGCAGATAAACCTGCTTTGTCCATTCCTTGCATTTTACCAACCATTGCAGCAATAATTCCTGCTTTAGTTTTTGGCATTGGATCTTGCTTAGTGTTATCACCTTTACGCTTTGGGGCGCTTCCAGTGGCATCACCTGCCTTGTCGACTGCAGCTATTGACTGAGCTTCAGCATTCTTAGGATCGTGAGCTTCCACAACTTCGTCAGTTACTTCGTCATGGAGTTCTTCTTCCTGATTTTCGATAATTTCTTTATCAGTCATTTTAGACTCCTATTTATTATTTTTGAGTAACGAGAGGAAATTCTTAAACTCACGAACTTGTGTCTCATAGAGATCAGCGCGCGGAGCTTTCTTAATTTCAGTCTCCATTCTTTCAATTGTTTGTGCTTCTATAATGCCGTTATTCCAAACCCATTCTACCCCTTCCATAATCCCATTAACAAATGCGCTAGGAGCGGATGGATCTTGCACGATGTCTACCGCGTTTAGAATATAATCGTCATTGACGACTGCAACGCCATTACGCTGGCTCAAACTTCCCATACCACGAGTCGATACACCAAATTGAACTTCGCCATCAAGTAAGCCTTTAACAACTTCTCCCATAGGGGTGTTCAGTATCGATGCTTTGCCCACAATATCATTACCCTGAAATTTTAATTCAGTGATCTTGTGGGAAACCTTATCTAAGTTAACAGTTGGTCCTTCCGGATGATTTAACTCTCCAACTGCTCTACCTTTAGTAACCTGATCGTTATTATATTTACCAAGTGCTTTTTCCATCACTGGCATTGGATATATACGTCCGTTACGATTCTTTGTTTCTGCTTGCGCAAATACACCTTCAATAGCATAATTTTTTTTACCAGTCTTTTTATCTTCAGTAATTAAAAATTCTATTTTATTTTCTGCAAATTCTGATATTAATTTCATATTAACCTCTTGGGTATGCTATTTTAGTAAAATGTGTTGTTGTAGTACCTGCATGTACTTCGTCACCTGCAGCTTTATGTAATACAAAAGCTTGGTTTTCGTGTACTTGCATTGTAGCACTAGTTGTAACATTAGTGATTAAGTCATCTGCAGTCGCACAAACATAAACTGTTTGGGCATTGCCTACAGTAGTTTTATTACTGCTTCCGTTTGCAGTAACTTTGGCCGCTAAAGGTCTAATTTCCATTATTTCATTCCTTTATATTGTTTCATAAATTCAGTTGCAGCCTTCTCGGCTTCTCTCTGAGTATTGTAAACGTCTAACCTATCACCATCAATATAAGCAACAAACTTATTCTTTTCGTTATTAACTCTAACAGAAACTCTATTAATCTTTTTATCAAAGACAACTTTACCAATAGGTTTTCTTCCAGTTAATTCTCTTAATTGTGAAAAAGTGTACATGTTAATTATATTTATACTTTCTGTGTTTTACACCTCAGCTTCGTCTTCAAGCTCTTCATCTTCCTCAGTCTCGTCTTCAGACTCTTCTTCTTCAGATTCATCATCGAGTATTTCTTCGTCTTCTTCAGACTCTTCTTCAGCATCATTATAAACTTGGTCAGCCATTCTAATTTTTTCTTGATCTAATAAGTCAGACATTTTAATAGTCATAACTTCACCAAATGTTTTATTAGCGTTATTGTAATCTTTTTCCAAAGCGGATCTTATCAAATCTTGTATATGATTCCTGTTATCATCTAATTCTGCGTTTTCAACGTTTTCGACATTATCCATTATATTTCTCCTTGGTCATTGTCTGGTTCTTGCGCCTGCGTGGCAGCAATTTCTTTATCCATATTCTTAATAGTATCATCATCCATTAGAAGAATATTCTTTTGTACCCATTGTTTAGAGAAATACTCTCCAACATATTGAGATACCTGATCTAAACTTTGTATTTTTTCTCTTAATAACTCTGCTTCTTTTAATTCAGTAAAGTGATTGTCTCGAGAATAATCAACAGTTAATTTATTTTTCCAAGTGTTCCAATCATCTTCAGTAATAATATTCTTTATTATTAATTGTTTCTTTAAAATGTCATAGAACAAATTAGCAAATCTATTTCTTAATCTATCAATAAATTTCTGAAACTTAAGTTCGTCTCTACTTATTTCAGTAGCTCTACCTAATGAAAACTGTTGTTCTTGTTCTAATCTATTCATTGGTACATTAAGTGATCTATATAATCTCTTTTGAAAATATATAATGTCTTCAATCTGTCCTAAGTTTTCTCCACCAGGTAAAGATGATATCTCAGTACCTCTTCCACCTTCTCTCCTTGGTAGCCAAAAATCTTCGAGCATTGACATGTGTTTACGATCATCAACTATTTCACCAGTTTTTGCATCGTATACTAATTTGTTACGGTACTTAGCCATTATATCTTTCATATATTGTTCGGCTTTACCTCGAGGTAAATTACCTACATCAATATAAAACATTCTTCTTTCAGGAGCTCGAGCTAATCTATAGATTACTAGAGAATCTTCCATCATTCTTAATTGTGTTATAGGTTTAAGTGCTTTATGTAAATAAGAAACTACTTTCTTACGGGTTTCATCTAATAATCCAGAAGTAATATAACTTACTGAATCGGTTGTCATCTTAATACCAGCATTTTGTGATCCAGGTTTTTCTTGAAATATATAGAACTCATCTACTTTTTCTACAAGTTTTGCACCTGTAAGTGGATCTTTTTTACTTTTAACTTGCTTTACTTTTCTCATCTTAGCAGCATCCATATATCTTATTTCTTGGATTCCTGCAGATAGATTGCTTTCATCAACAACCAAGTGATGATATAATCTTCCATCAATGTACCACCTTCTAAAGATATCATGACCGAGCTCTTTAAAGTTTAACATGTTATATATTTTTTCGAATTCTTCTGTAATTTGTTTCTTAATACTATCGCTTATTGGTATATTATCTAAGTTAATTGCTACTGCAGGCGCTATTTCATTTGCTGTAATTGATTCGCTTATAATATCTTCGATAGCTGCATCAGTTTCTGGATGCATAGCACTACCTCTATATTTCAATATAAGTTGCGCATTATCTTTTGAATCATCACCGTCCATATTAATATAGTGGCCATAGTGAGCTCCGGCCGAAGTTGCAGTTACATAACCAGCGCCGTCATCGTCTCGTGGCGGAACAGGTGAAGCAAGAGTCTTTTTATCTTTAGCTCTTGTTATCTCAAATCCAAATAATTTAATTGTATTTTCTGCCATTTAAAATTCCTTTATAGTGAGGAGAGCAAAGTGTGCTCTCCTACTATTTATATCTTAACTTGTAGTGTCGGTCTCGTAGTACTGATACGCAAACGTTACCTGAAATCTTTCAATTTCATCGTTTGACGCATAGTTTAACTCAATCGGTGATAATTCTTGAGGATAAGATCCTCTAAAAGTATACTTTTTAAGTGTGTCACCTGACCTATCAAGTTGCTCAACAAAAAGATCTGCTTCATACGCAACAGGAGTTGTAAGACCGGTATTTGCTGAGTGTGCATTCATACCATTCATCCATCTCTCCATTGAGTTTCTGATAGCAAAATCTGTATCGTTGATTATTGTTACTGTCCAGACATCAAAGGTTCTATCACCAGCCATTTTTAATTGTCTACCACGAAATGGTACAACAATTTGGCCTAGTGTTGATCCAGGTAATTGAGCAGTTTCACAAAGAAACGATGTCAATTCTGCATCACCATTAGCATATCCAGGAAAGTTTATTGT
>JGI20151J14362_10001207_pt1 | contig 18797 bp, 31 predicted proteins | sample COG_01_FD_14362 | JGI IMG/M metagenome (IMG submission 14362)
AAATTGGTAATGTGAATGCAATAGAAGGTGATACACCTGAAGCATGGAAATTAGCTGCTAATGATTATGGTCAAGTCAATTCAAATTATGGTCAACTTATTTGGTCTGATAAATACTTCAACCAATATGGTAGAACCTTAGATGAATTGCTACAAAACCCAGATGGCCGTAGAGCTACTATGGTTTACAACAGACCAAGTATATGGGAGGAATACAATGAAGAAGGTAAAAGTGATTTCATATGTACTAATGCCGTTACTTATTATATACGTGACGATAAGTTATTCGCCGTTGTTCAAATGCGCTCAAACGATGTCGTGTTCGGATACAAGAATGATTATGCTTGGCAGCTTTATGTTCTAAATGAATTAATCAGAGATTACAATGACTGTAGAGCAGAAGCAGATAATGATATAACTGCTGGTGATATAATTTGGCAAGTTCAAAATATGCATGTTTACGAAAGGCATTTTCATCTTGTCAAATAAGTGGGATAAAAGATTTTTAGAAATGGCAAAGCTTGTAGCTTCGTGGTCAAAAGATCCATCAACACAAGTTGGTTCAGTTGCTGTAAGAAATAGAACTGTTATAGCTCAAGGTTATAATGGGTTTCCTCGAGGCGTAGATGATCATGAATTATATTATTTAAATAGAGCAATAAAATACAAACGTATAGTTCATGCAGAAATGAATGCAATTTATAATGCAGCAGAAAACGGTGTATCATTAAAAGATTCTACAATATATGTAATAGGATTACCAATATGTCATGATTGTGCAAAAGGTCTAATACAAGCTGGCATAAGTAGAGTTGTTACGCCAGAACAAGAAATACCAGAAAATTGGCAAGATTCAATAACAACTTCAATATCAATGTTTAAAGAAGCTGGTGTAATATGGGATTGGATAAAATGAAAAGGATAACATTATGAAAATACTTGTAACAGGAATGAATAAAAATCAAGTCACAGAGAATTTTTATTTAAAACAACAATTAAGAGTAGTACCTTCACATTATTCTTTACTACGATGTTTAAGAGATATGGGTCATACAGTTGAACAAAGATTAGTGAAAATTGGAGAAGACTTATCTTCATATGATAGAGTCATTTGTTTCTTAGCTTCACCAAGACAAGCGTTACAACTTACATTTTATAATGGTTTATGGGCAATACATGATACTCCAAAAGATAAATTAATATTAGCATTTGATGATTGGCAAACAGATGGAATATTCAAAGGCATTCTTTCATGTACTGATAAAGAATCGCTCTTAAAAGAATTTACTATAAATCAAAGTACAACAGATCCAGACATTAGTAGAGAATTATTAGAACCTCATACTGATGTTTTACTAGATGCAATAAAATACATTGGTGAAAAGAAATCACGTATTTTACTTTCTGTATTTGCTGGTGGTGATATGACTAAACTTATTGAATACGATCCAAGTTTGTTATTTGGTTATAATCCAAATCCTTATCATAGAAATAGAGTACCAGGTAATAGAAGTGATATTCAAAAAAGCGAAATGAATTTTATGGAAGCACAACTTATACCTACTAAAGAAGAAGATGAAGTGTCTTGGTTTGATAAAGAAAAATGTTTTAACTTTGCTTCTTTAGTTCAAGGTAGAACTGCTAAATGGTTAAAGAAACAAAATATTAGTAAATGGAAAATAGAATATTTTGGTTCAAGAAAAGAAAAACAAAGACGCTTGTCTGAAGAAGACATGTGTAAAGTTTATGGAGAACAATGGGGTTGCTTAATGCCAGGATACGAACATGCTGGATCTGGTTGGTGGAGAGCAAGACCTTTACAAGTTACTGATGCTGGTTCAATTTTGATTGGCGATTACAACGAACTTATGGTATTATTTGATAATGAAGAAGCAGCATCAGTAAAAGCTTCTGATCTTGAAGAATTATCAGACTCACAACTAACACAGCTAGCGGCACTACAAAAAAGCTCGATATATACTAAACATCCTTTAAACAAGGAAACACAACAAAACGAATTGAAGAAAGCTTTAGATATATGAAAATATTAGTAGTAGGTGCAGGTTTCTCTGGTGCAGTAGTTGCACACACATTAGCAAACGCTGGACACGACATACACGTCATAGATGAAAGAAACCATATTGGTGGTAATGCTTATGACTATACAAATAAAAGAGGAATACGAATTCATAAGTATGGTCCTCATTTATTTCATACCAACAACGAAAAAGTTTATAACTGGGTTACACAATTTGGTGAATGGGAACCATACAAACATAAAGTCAAAGCACAGCTTGACGATGGTAGGTATGTAACATTACCAGTTAATAAAGAAACACAAGATATAGTAGGTAAAGAAAATATTGTAAGTACTTTCTTTGCACCATACACATATAAAATGTGGGGTAAAACTATAGAAGAATTAGATCCATCTATTCTTAAAAGAGTACCAGTACGCGATGACGATAACGAGTATTACTTTCCTAATGATGAATATCAAATATTGCCAAAGAATGGTTACACTGCAGTATTTGAAGAAATACTAGATCATAAAAATATTAAAGTAGATTTATCAGTAAAATTTGATAGAAATATGGAAAAAGACTTTGATCACATTTTCAATGCAATGCCAATAGATGATTACTTTAATTATGTTTATGGTGCTTTGCCATATCGTTCAATTAAGTTTCATCATGTTGATATACCTATGACAAAAGTATTACCAACTGGTACAGTTAATTTTACGCATGATGGTCCTTATACTCGAGTTACTGAATGGAAGAACCTACCGTGTCATGGTATAAATAATCAATACACAACACTTACATATGAAGAACCGTGTGACTACCTAGTCAACAATCAAGAAAGATACTATCCAGTAAAAGATGCATCTTCTCACAATCGAATCAAATACGAACAATATAAAAAACTAATTCGTTCAAATATGACATTTATAGGTCGTTGTGGAATGTATGTTTACGTTGACATGCATCAAGCAATTAATTCAGCATTAGCTATATCTGATAAATTTATGGAGAAAAATACATGAAAGTAGCAATCACAGGATCAAGAGGGTTTATTGGAAGTCACCTTAAAAAAAGACTTAAATCAGAAGGACATGAAGTTGTTGAATGGGATTTAAAACAAGATCCAGCTAAATGCATAAAAGATTTTACTCCTGATGAAATTAACTATTGTATACACCTTGCAGCATACGCTGATGTGAGAGCAAGTATAGAAGATCCTCAAAAGTATTGGAAAAATAACGTAGAAAACACTACAAGAATACAATTAATTTGTCATCATAATAATATACCATTATTATATGCATCTTCATCATGTATTCATAATTGGTGGTTATCACCATATGGCGTAAGTAAAAAAGTAAATGAAGAAACAGCTTATGAAAAACAAGTTGGATTAAGATTTACTACAGTTTATGGTGATGGCGCTAGAGAGTCAATGCTTATCGGTAAACTCATTGATGGTACAGTTCAGTATCTCACAAGACACGTAAGAGACTTTGTACATGTTAGTGATGTTGTAGATGCAATACTTATTCTTATGAGTAAAGATATCGGTATGTTAAAACCTGCTTATGATATCGGTACTGGTGAAGGAAACGTTGTAGAAGAACTTGGTATCATTGCTGGTTGGGAAGGCATCGAAGTACGAGATGGCGATGCTTGTGAAGCACAAGATAATACTGCAGATATAACAGAGATGAAAGCATTAGGGTGGAATCCTAAAGTTAAAGTAGATGAATATCTTATTACTAATACAGTACCTCACTAATGAGATTCGCCAGTATAATACCACTTATAGGTGGAGCAACACTTGCAATGCAAAATGTTTTGCAAAGAAAGCCAGAGTATTTATTAAGTTATGATGTTTTTAAAGAAAATGATAATCACTTGGTACAATATTATAAAGGAGCAGTTCCCTATCATCTTTATGGAGACAATGGGGTTCCTAACTTACCTAATGTTGAGGTTATTAATACTGTATGCCCATGTGCTGGTCTTAGTAGTCTTAGTCCTTCAGCTAGTAGCGATGCTGCTGCTAACGATTGGATGCTTACCTCTGCTAATCTTGTCTTGGGTACACTCAAACCTCACGTATTCTGGGGAGAAAACGCACCAGGACTTGCTTCGAACATCGGAAAACCAGTTGTTGCAAAACTTAGAAAAGTTGCAGAAAAGTTTGGGTACACTTTCTCAATATATAAAACGAAGTCTATCCTTCATGGATTAGGCCAAGTAAGAAACAGAACTTTCTATTTCTTTTGGAAAGGTGATAAGGTACCTAAGTTTGAATTTATAAAAAGAGAACATGAGAAAATTGATGAGACTATTAGATCAATAAAAAGAAGATCTGACGATCCAATGAATATTCTTACTAATAAAACAACGCCTTCAGACAATCCATTTTATAAGTACGTTCTAGAAGAAATGTGTGGTGGAATTGGTCATAAAGAATTTGTTGAAAAGAAAATAACAAGATCTCAAAACGCAATGGATTACATCGAATGGAACGGTGGAAACTATAAAAGCGTATCAAAATGGATGGATGCTCAAGGATTTGACAAACTTGCTGAAAGATGTAGAAAAATACATAGTAAGTTAGCTCAAGGCGGAAACATTATGAGAAAGCTTGTGCATTTTCCAAAAGAAACTATTGGTGCATTTGTTGGTCATATGCCAAATCAACTTACGCACCCAGATGAAGATAGATTTTTGACTGTAAGAGAATGTATGTCAATAATGAAATTGCCTGAAGACTTTACGTTACAAGGTGGACTAAAGAATTTAAATCATATATGCCAAAACGTGCCTGTTACTACAGCCGAAGATATGGCTGAGCATGTACAAAAGTTTGTAGACGGTAGATTAGGAAATCAAATGCTAGATACAAATTTTTTAATTCAAGATAACACAAATAAAAAGTTAAATTTTGAAAAAAACAGTGTACAATTAGATGCTTTTATGGTATAATATAACTATTATTTGTAGGAGAAATGAATGTCAATAATGGATAAACTTAAGAAGAATAGTAAAGTTGATTTTACTTCAATACTTGCTGATTCTAAATTTTTTAATGATAAAGACATGGTACCAACTGATGTACCAATGATTAACGTAGCTTTGTCTGGCTCAGTAGATGGTGGTTTAGCACCAGGACTTACAGTACTTGCAGGTCCATCTAAACATTTTAAAACTTCATTTGCACTTATTATGGCTGCAGCATATTTAAAAAAATATGATGATGCTGTATTATTGTTTTATGATTCAGAGTTTGGTTCACCTCAAGCATACTTTGAAAATTATGGTATCGATACAACAAGAGTATTGCATACACCTATTACTAATGTTGAGGAACTTAAATTTGATATTATAGCACAACTTGAAGGTTTAGATAGAAACGATAAAGTTGTAATAGTTATTGATTCAGTTGGTAACCTAGCATCTAAAAAAGAATTAGATGATGCTATCAACGAAAAATCAGTTGCAGATATGTCAAGAGCAAAAGCACTTAAAGGTTTATTTAGAATGACTACACCATATCTAAATATGAAAAACATACCATTAATTGCAGTTAACCATACATATCAAGAGATTGGATTATTTCCTAAAGCTGTAGTCTCTGGTGGTACTGGTATTTACTATAGTGCAGATAATATATGGATCCTTGGTCGTCAACAAGACAAAGGTACAGAAATCAAAGGTTACCATTTCGTAATCAATGTGGAGAAATCAAGATATGTTAAAGAAAAATCTAAAATACCTATTTCTGTTAGTTGGGACGGTGGTGTCCAGCATTGGAGTGGCTTGCTTGACGCTGCTTTGTCTGGTAATTATGTTTCTAAGCCCAGTGTTGGTTGGTACTGTAGGGTTGACAAAACTACTGGAGAATTGGTGGATCCAAAGGTTCGAGAAAAAGACACATTAAGTGAAGACTTTTGGAAACCTATTATGGAAGATACTGATTTTAAACAGTACTTGACAAATAAGTATTCAATTGTAAATAAATCTGCAATGATTGATGAAGAAGAATAATGGAAGAAGGAATAGACTATCAAATTATACCAGATAAAGCTGATGAACAAGCTTGGAACGTGAGAATTCTCAAAGGTCAATATACCGAAACAGTTCTTAAATATGGAACTGTTCGGTTTAATGAAATACCAAAAAATATGTCATTTAATTTTGATATAATATATTCGCCTGACAGCGAGTTAACCGTAAACGATGTTAATTTACAAGACTTTGCTGGAGCATTACTTGAAAAAGTTATGGCTAGAGGTATTGAAGAAGGAAGTGTTGTTACAAAGGAGATAGAAAATGGCCGAAGTGAGTAAAACCGCAAGACTATTATTATTAATGGATGAAATTTCCATTGCAAAAAGTAAATTACAACCGCATGATACTGGACATATTCACACATCAATTAGCTACTTACAAAGCAGAGTTGATGAAGTGAAAAGTGAAATTGATCAAGAGTTAAAGAAAGTTGCATATGCCCACTAATTTAGAACAAACNATATTACGTAATCTTTTAACNGATGAAGATTACATGCGTAANGTGTTNCCGTTTATAAAGCCTGATTATTTTGTTGGAATATACAGAATATTGTTTAATGAAGCTGGTAAGTTTGTTTCTAAATACAATAAATTGCCAACCGCTGAATCATTTAAGATTGAATTAGATCAATCCGAAAAATTAAGTGAAGAGCAATATAGTATGGCAGTTGATATTGTACCACAACTATTTAATAAAAATGATGTTGATGAAAATTGGTTACTTGATACTACTGAAAAGTGGTGTCAAGACCGAGCAATATACAATGCTATCATGGAATCAATATCAATTATTGATGGTAAACACGAACAATTGACGAAAGGTGCTTTACCTGATTTATTAAGTAAAGCGCTTGGTGTAGGATTTGATCTTAAAGTTGGTCATGACTATACAGAAAATGTGGAAGAAAGATATGATTTCTATCACACAGAAGAAGACAGACTACCATTCGATTTGGAATACTTTAATACTATTACCAAAGGTGGTGTCCCACGTAAAACTCTTAATATTGCTCTCGCTGGTACCGGTGTCGGTAAGTCTCTTTTTATGTGCCACGTTGCTGCATCATCTTTAGTTCAAGGTCATAACGTATTATACATTACAATGGAAATGGCTGAAGAAAGAATAGCAGAAAGAATCGATGCTAACTTACTTAATGTACCTATTGATCAATTAGATAAATTATCAAAAGATATGTTTACTACAAAAGTAAATGACATTGCACGTAAAACAACTGGTAAATTAATTATAAAAGAATATCCTACTGGTTCTGCGCATTCAGGTCATTTTAGAGCATTACTTAATGAACTTAAATTGAAAAGACAATTTGAACCAGATCTTATCTTTATTGATTATCTTAATATATGTTCAAGTTCTAGAATGAAAGCAATGGGAGGATCAATCAATTCATACACTTACATTAAAGCAATTGCTGAAGAATTACGTGGCCTTGCAGTCGAATTTAACGTACCGGTCTTTTCTGCAACGCAAACGACTCGTTCTGGTTTTAGTAACTCGGATGTTGGGCTTGAAGATACAAGTGAGTCTTTTGGATTACCCGCAACGGCCGATCTAATGTTTGCATTGATATCTACCGAAGAACTTGATAAACAAGGTCAGTTTATGGTTAAGCAATTAAAGAATAGATATAATGATCCAACTGCTCATAAAAGATTTGTAATTGGAGTTGATCGTAGTAAAATGCGATTATATGATGTAGAAGAAACAGAACAAACATTAACAGATGATACGCCAGTATTTGATAAAACACCAACTGGCGAAAGATTTAAGGATTTTAAATTATGATAGCAAAATTAATTTCATATAGTAAACCATCTGAGTTTGAAACGTATCAAGATGAATGGAATATAAAATCTTGTCAAGATTTAATTGCATACTGCGCAAGAGTATCTAATCCATCTGGTCAAGAAAACACAGCAACAAATGAAAAACTTTTAAAATATTTGATTAAACATCAGCATTGGTCACCGTTTGAAATGGCAAGTGCTTGTATTGAAATCAATACAACTAGAGATATAGCAAGGCAGATATTAAGACACCGCAGTTTTAGTTTCCAAGAGTTTAGTCAAAGATATGCAAATCCAGTAAAGGAGTTAGATTTTGTTACCAGAGAAGCGAGAATGCAAGATGATAAGAATAGACAAAGTAGTATCGAAGTTGATGACGAAACTTTCCAACTCGATTGGGAAAGAGAACAACAAAGAGTTATCTGGATGTGTAGGCAAGTCTATAACGCTGCAATCAAAAAAGGAATTGCAAAAGAAGTTGCCAGAGCAGTTTTACCAGAAGGATTAACTACATCTAGATTATATATGAATGGTACTATAAGAAGTTGGATTCATTTTATTGAATTAAGATCTTCTAACGGTACACAGAAAGAATGTAGTGAAGTTGCTATAGCATGTGCTAAAGCAATATCAAAAATATTTCCAATGGAGGATTTTATTGACTAACAAATATACACAAGATATGACTGGAACTGGTGATCACATTGAAATGGATGATGAAAAAGAACCAGAAAGATATTATGATTGGATGCTTTGGAAATTAAAGCAAGAAGAAAATAAAGGTGATAGTAGTTAACATGTTATGTTTATTTTCCTTTACTTTTAGAGAAAAGTATGGTATAATATACTTATAAAATGAAAAAAGGACTTTATATGACTCAATCAATCACTAAAATAAACTATAACTTTGACATACCATACGATATTTCTATTTCAGATTTCTTAACTATCTTAAATGAATATCACCTTACTTTAGTCTCATCCATACCAATTGGACCTGCTGGGGGAAATCCAAATATTACTATTTCTGCCACTCCAACATCTATTACTGCTTTTAAACATTTCTTATCTAAAACATAAGATTTGTTTAACATGTTAATAACAAACTTTAAAATAAGTGAAATTAACTGTGTACATTTACGTAAAAGTATGGTATAATATATCTATTAAAATGAAAAAAGCGGAGAATACTAAAATGTCAAAACCAATCTCAACATCATCACTTAAGGCTTTAATCCTTAAATCTAATAAACCTTCAATTAAAATTCAACTTTTACTAAGAACTCTTCCTGAAACTATTAGAAGAGAAACCTTAAGAGAAGATTACAATATGAAGATCATAAAGGATCTTGCTAATAAGTATACAATGGTTCAAAAATTATCACAGGAGATTATATAATGGGAATACATATTGGAAAGCACAAAAGATCAACATCATGGATTGGTAGGTTTGATCCTAAAGATCCAAGAGATATGGCTGAATTTGCTATTGTTAAACAAATTGTAAAAGCTTGTAATTCTAAAAATCAAAAGTTTAGAGTAGAGAAAAAAGGTAGGAAACCAACCAATGGTTTTACTTACTTTGGTGATTGTGTAGGTGGTATTAAAAATGCTACACTATGGGATGTGTATGTTTATAAACGTACGTACGATTATTATAATCAAAGGAGAATTGGATAATGATTATTGTTGATTACAGTGGTATTGCGCTAGCCAGTATTATTATTAATAAAACTAATGACGAAGATATGATTCGTCATATGATACTAAATTCACTACGAATGTATCATAAAAGATACAAAGATGAATATGGTGAAATGGTTCTTGCTGTAGATGCTGCAAATAACTGGCGTAGATCAGTATTTCCACAATACAAAGCTAGTCGTAAGAAAAACAGACAAGAGTCTACATTTGATTGGAATGAAGCATTTCGTTTACTTAATCTAGTAAGAGAAGAAATTGCAGAAAACTTTCCATATAAAGTTATCAAAGTTGATAAATGTGAAGCCGATGACGTTATTGGTACTATTGTTGCTAATAAATCTACAATACAATTTAATGTAGAAAAAATTATGATTGTTTCTTCAGATAGAGATTTCTTACAATTACAAAGATTTCCTAATGTAAAGCAGTTCTCGCCTCTTCTTAAGAAAGAACTTAAAGAAGATAATGCTAGATATTATTTATTTAATCATATTATACGTGGCGATAAAGGCGATGGTGTACCAAACATTTTATCTAATGACGATACATTTGTAGAAGGTTTTAGACAAACACCTATGTCTCAAAAGAAAGTAGATGGTATCATAGAAGATCTAGAGCAAGGTGAATTGCTATATGCTGCTTCTTGGTATCGTAACTACTTAAGAAATGAAAGACTCATCGCCCTTAGTGAAACGCCACAAGAGCTAAAAAATGAAATTATAAATACATATGAAAAACAAGATCCTTGGTCAAACAAAAGTAAAGTATTACCCTACTTAATTGCCAAGCGTTGTAATAATTTGATTGAAAGTGTACAGGAGTTTATTTAATGAAACAATATGTTTTTGAAGTTTTAGAAGAAATGGCTAAACAAAGAAGTCGTGATGATAAAGTTCGTGTTTTAAAAGAAAATGAAACATGGGCTTTAAAAGATATCATAAGAGGATCGATGGATACTAAAATTCAATGGAATATGCCAGCTGGTGAACCGCCATATACTGCAGCAGCAGCGCACAGCCACCCTACTAATTTAACAAAGCAAAACGCACAGTTTAGATATTTTGTTAAAGGTGGAGCTGGTGATGAAATGGCAAAATATAAAAGAGAACAAATATTCATTGGAATTCTTGAAGGCATTCATCCGGAAGATGCTAAGCTTGTTATTAATATGATTAATAAAAAGAAAATTCCAGGAATTTCTAGACCAGTTGTAGAAGAAGCTTTTCCAAAACTATTAACGGATTAGTAGAATTTCAAATCAATTCAAAAAACAACTGTGTACAAACTGCAAAAAGCATGGTATAATTAATATATTATTTAAGAAAGTGAAAGTATGAATATTTTTGTATTAGACAACGATCCAACAACGGCTGCAACTATGATGTGTGACAAGCACATACCTAAAATGATTATCGAAGCAGCACAAATGTTGTGTACATCTCATAGGTTACTTGACGGCACGCCTGAAAGACGTAGGTCAAAGTCTGGCAAAACAATGCAGCAGTATTATACATTTGGTGATGATCGTGATGATGTATATTATGCTGCAGTACACAAATATCATCCATGCACAGTGTGGACTATGGAAAGCCTACAAAACTACAACTGGCATTACACACACTTTGTAGGTCTAGCCACCGAGTTTGAATTTCGTAGAAAGAAAAAACATGCAACTTTCGAAAAGCTTGGTGAAGTTCTTGTTAAACCCCCTATAAATATACCGGATGTTGGTCTTACAGAATTTGCACAAGCAATGTCTCAATACCCAGATTGTATAGTTCCTGGCAATGCTGTTCAAGCATACAGAAATTACTATCACACAGCTAAAGAATTTGCTAAATGGGATTGGGGTCGACCAGCGCCTGATTGGTGGAAAGGATATCAAGGTGCCTAAGTATACAGTAAAACCTCTAGAAGAGGGTGATGAATACGAAATAGATATTAAGTCAGATGAATTGCAGGCTTATCTTAAAGAACACAATTGTATTAAAGTTCTTACGTTTCCAAATATTGTTTCTGGTCAAGGAAGCTTATTGTCAAAGACTGACAATGGCTGGAAAGATAATCTCGCTAGAATTAAAGCAAATTCTGGTAGAGGCAATACAATAAAAACATAGGAATAAACAATGAATACATTTTTTATAGTAGTAACATTTGTAATGGTATCAGCTACTCAGCTTGATAGACCACTATATGTATTTGCTAAACCTAATTTTGATGAGTATATGCAATGTTGGAATTACGTACAAGCAAATAACATGAATATATATAGAACTGCAGCTAATGAATATAACTTTAAACATAAGCCTGAAGCTATATTTTGCGTTAACCAAGAAGCAATAAAGGAAATATTTAATTATAATGCACCAACAATTGAAAAGAAAAATATTTAGCCATGACACGATTGATATCGGTTATCAAGACTTGGACGCTACAACTACAAAATCAGGCAGAACTTATAATACTCCTGATGGTAAGTCTTATCCTAGTATCACAACAGTTCTAAGCATACTTAGTGAAGATGCTATAAGAGCTTGGCGCGAACGTGTAGGTGCAGAACAAGCAGATATGATTAGTGGCAAAGCATCTAGGCGTGGTACAAAGGTTCATAGCATATTAGAAAAGTATTTAAATAATGAAGATACTACAAAAGAATTACCGCACATCAGACAAAGTCTCGCAAATCTCAAACCTATACTTGATGAGAGTATTGGAACGATATTCGGTCTCGAGGTGCCTTTATTTAGTCATCATTTACAATTAGCTGGAAGATGCGATTGTGTCGCACAGTTTAATGGTGTACCCTCAATAATTGATTTTAAAACTTCTAAATATATTAAGAAGAAAGAAAGAATCACAAACTATTTCGCGCAAGGTGCAGCATATGCTATCATGTACGAAGAAAGAACGGGAATGACAATACCCAATATAGTAATTATAATGGATGTTGATCATGAAAAACCGTGTGTGTTCGTAGAACATAGAGATAACTGGACTAAACTATTAGAGGATACGATTGATGAATATAGAAAACGAAAAATGTTTGGACACTAATATGCCAATAGGATTAACATACATTGTTCAACTAAGATATGAGTTTGAAGAACTCACTAAAGGCTATAATATGAAAGTATCTGGTTCGGATATAAATACAATAGAATGGTTTATTGAAAATGGCCACAGGTCAAATTCACTTCGTAATGGATTTAATGATGCATTAACAATAGCGAAGGTAATAAAGGAGTTCTACGATGGCCGAAGAAGAAATGAAACAACAAGGTTTTCATCCAGCTGATACTAATGGTGATGGCATTGTAACTGACGAAGAGCAGGCAATGTATTTGGAGTTTAAGAGAAAAGAAATGGAAGACGCAGACGCACAAAGAGATGCTATTAGAAAAATGGCATGGTTTGCTTTATTTGGATTATTATTATATCCAATTGCAATATTTCTAACTTCTTTACTTGGATTATCTGAGGCAGCAGGATTAATTGCTGATATTGCTCCAACATATTTTGCATCGATTGCTGTTTTAGTTTCAGCATTTTTTGGCGCTGATGCATTAAAAGGTAAAGCAAGTAAACCAGCAAAAAAATAAAATAAAATAAATGGAATGCATTATTTTGAGAATGTAGAAGAACTAAAAGGAAAATTAAATTTATGATTAATGCTGAACTAGGTCACGTAACAACTTTAAAGGAATTTTATAGTGAAATACGGTCACAACAAGAAGCTGCACACGGAGATGATTACTGTGCTCAACATGATGCTTTAGTAAATCTTTTTAATAAAGAAGGCTGTACTTCATATAAAGAAATTGGTACACATCAAGGTGGTACGGCAGCTGCAGTAATGCAAACTGGTGTGAAATATATGGAATTAATTGATATTGACATGGGTAAGTATCGTAAGTTCCTAGCTCCTATTGCTTCTCAATACTGTAAAGATAATAATATTGATTTAGTTATTAAAGAAACTGATTCATTAGGCCTTGGTGCTATTGGTGAAGTGTGTGATGTAATGCTTATTGACTCCGTACATAAAAGACACCACATGGAAAAAGAATTAGAATTGCATGCTAAGTTTGCAAAAAGATATATTGTATTCCATGATACTTCTGTAGCACCTTCTTTATATGAATGTGTCGTTGAGTTTTGTAGATTAAACCCTTTTGAGATTATTGAACGTGGCACTAAGAATGTAGGCTATACAGTTATTAAGAGAATTTAAAAAATGAGAAGATTGATCTACCAAGTTTATACTGGAAAACCATCAAAGCTATATGATCACTGTACAGCTTCGGTTAGAGCATACGCTGAAAAAATTAATGCAGAATACATTATTCAAACTCAACCTATAATGAAAATTAAACCTGACGTATTTGCCACAAATCGTAGTAAAGAGTCATACGAAAAATATGGGGGGTTTTTACCAATATATGAAAAAGAAAACGCATTTGATTACTTTAGCAGTTACGACCAAATTTGCATTATTGATGCTGATATCTGGGTGCGCAATGACTCACCAAACATCTTCGATCAATTGGACTCTTTTGGTGGAACCGCCGAATTTGCTGGAGTTGTGGAAAGAATGGCGCCAATCCTCCCATGGTATAAACAAAAACTAGCAGGATATACTAAAATGCAGTATTCTCAGCTTAGTGATGTTGACTGGGAATGGAATAGTGATGGCGCATTATTTTATAATATGGGGCTTATGCTTATGGATAAAAGCATATTAAAATACCTTAAAGGTCAAACTGGAAAAGAGTTTATACAAAGATCTGAATTTAAAGACTTTATTGACGGCCAAGGCGCATGGAAATGGAGCACAGATCAAACCCTATTAAACTATTGGGTTAAAAAAGAAAAAATGGTTCAAACATATCTTAATTGGAAATGGAATGCATTATTTACTGCAATTCCAACAGAAGATATTAAGAAAGCATATTTCGTACATTTCTTTCTTAAAGATAAATTGCCAAATGGTGGTGAAAATGTAAATGAATTAATGGAGATCGTGAATTGAAAATTCAAATTGATATAAGTATGGGTGAATACATAGATAGGTATTCTATATTAGTAATAAAACAAGACGAAGGCCTTGACGTTGCAACAGAATTAAAACAATACAAAAGTCTTGATTTAACTCATCCAGGATTTGATTTTTATTTAGGTATTATGCTGGCAATTAACCAACAGTTGTGGTATTTAGAAGATATTAAAAGAAAAGATGTAGAAAGATTTAGTAAAGAAGAGTCTAATACTGCATTTCTTATTACTCAAATAAATGATTTAAGACATGAAACCAAAAAACGCATTGACATATATTTTGGTAGTGAAATAACAGAGAAGAAAAGCCATTGAAACATATAGCTTTAAGATCTAAAAGTGTAAGAAGCGGAGATAGACCTTATACAACGCCAGGGTTAGGTGATAGATCTCATAGTTTATTATTAGCATATCAATATGGAAAAGCGCACAATACTCCTGTAACGATTCATATTACTGATGACAAATGGAGTGTTGCTGGTGGCGTGCTTTCTAGTAAAAAGAAAAAATCATGGATAGAACTTATGAGTTTATTTCCAGTTGACTCAGTTTATTTAGAACCACATCCTGTTGAAAATTTATCAGAAGTTGATTGGATTAAATATCTAAAAGCAAAAGGTATAGACGCATACATTTATCATTACGCAGATACAATTCATATGCATCCTAATGAAACACGTGTTGGTATAGAAATGTCTCAATATTTTAAAACATTGCCTGAATTAACACCATCTGTAAGTAATGGTTGGTTACCAGACGAATTTATTACTGCGCAATGGGATTCAACTGATCCACGCAGAACCTTACCAAAAAATATAATAAATGAAATACACAATAAATATAAATGTGCAGTGTTATACGTAGGTGGTGAAGGTAAAGGTTTATTAAAAGATTCAATACCTCACATAGGTTTAGCAATGAAAAACGCAAAAGCACATGTTGGCAGTGATTCCGGTATGATGCATATTGCTCAGCTATATAAAAAATATGAAGATATACACATATATGATACAGCTGGTTCTTATAAATCGCATCATCTAGTAAGAGCGATTAACAACGGTACAAAATACACGAAAGTTTAATATCGTGCTTGACGTATTATTTCAAAGATACAAATCTAATAGACAAAAATATTCTTTATTTTATGAAAAAGAATTATTTCAGTATAGACATAAACCTTTAAATATTTTACAAGTCGGTGTAGAAAATAGCATACCAGTCTGGCATAGATTTTTAGAAAGATCTAACATTTATTGTATTGACGAATTTGATAAAAAACAACCAGATAAATACAATTATCTAAAAGAAAAAAGAATATTTTGGTCAAGATGCGATACAACAAATCAAAAAGACATTAATAACGTTATGATAAAGATATGGAATAGACCAAGATTTGATATCATAATAGATAGTGTTGATAATTCTGCATACTCTAGAAAAGATTATTTAAGAAGATATTGTATTGGAAAACATTACATTGAAGATGGATTAGAAGTAAAGGTGATTAAATGAAAGCTTTTGCAATAGTAGTACCAGACAATAAAATTTCAATGGCTGGTTTTAATGAACTTAAAGAAAGTTATGAAAAGTATGGCCATGAAGATGGTCTTGAAATGCATGAAGCAATTGAACTTAATAAAGTAGAAGGATATTGTGGCGGCAATGGATTAATTTGGAATTATCCATGGGAAGGTCAACAACTAGATATGAAAAGTGGTATGCTTAAGTCTGCATATCAAACTGCAGATAAAAGAAAACGTATGTCGTGTTTTTTAAGTCATTGGTATCTGTGGCAGAAATGTAAAAATCTTAATGAAACTATATTAATACTTGAACACGATTCTAGGTTTATAAAGAGATTACCAGCTGATAGTACATTTGATAAAGCACCCTTTGATATTATAGGAATAAACGATCCATCAATGGCAACTCGTAAATCTAAAATATACCATGATAAAATCCAAGAAAAGATTGATTTCTTTCAGCCTGTTCCAAGGATTGACGAATATAATATACCGCAAGGATTGGCTGGCAACTCAGCATATGTTATAAAGCCAGAAGGCGCACAACTTATGATTGATTTAACACAGGAGTACGGTATGTGGCCAAACGATGCACTAATGTGTTATCAATTAGTTCCTAAGCTTGGAGTGACACGTAATTTCTATACAAGAATACAAGGATTGAGGTCAACAACAACACTATGAAAATGTATGTAATAACAATAACAGAAAATGATCGATCAGTACAAGTTGCTGATAGATGTGTTAAAAGTGGTTTAGTATTTGGTTATAAAATAAACAAGCATAAAGCTTACACTCCAGAAAACTGCGATGTATATGAAGAGTTAAAGAAACTTAAATATCCTTCTGCAGCATTTAATGAAATATATAGTAGACCAGAAAATTGTATAGCAGGGTTTTTAAGTCATCATAGTTTATGGAAAAAGTGTGTTAGGTCTAAAGAGCCTATAGTTATATTTGAACATGACGCAGTACTAATTGGCGATATTCCACAGATGATGATGTTTGATATATTAAACCTTGGTAAACCGTCATACGGTAAATTCAATACACCATCATTTATAGGTTATGGATCACTTGTATCTAAACCGTATTTCCCAGGTGCACATGCATATAGACTAACACCAAAAGGTGCACAACAATTGATTGATGAGTGCGTATTTTCTGCAGGTCCAACAGACATATACATACATTCAAGTAAATTTACACTAGGTGAATATTATCCTTGGCCAGCAGAAGCCAGAGATAGTTTTACTACAATACAACAAAAACAAGGATGCTACGCAAAACATAATTATGGCGAAACCTACGAAATTATTTGATCAAGCATTTTTAACTGGATGTGATGAAAGCCATGAATGGATTCTCCCATGGTTTTTAAAAAACTTAAAAAAACATACTAAGAGTCCAATAGTATTTGCTAACTTTGGTCTTAGTGAATTAGGTCTTAAGATTATACGTGAAAATGTAGATGCAGTAATGGATCTATCAAATGTTAAAGAATCTGGTTGGTTTAAAAAACCGTTATCAATGTATAAATGTCCAGCTAAAAAAACTGTATGGTTAGATACTGATTGTGAGATAAAAGATAATATTGATGGCATATTTGATTTACTAGAACCTAATAAACTATCAATGGTTGAAGATAAACCGTGGACTTTAAGACGCGGACATCTATGGCACAATTCAGGTGTTGTAGGTTTTATAGATAAACCTATAATATTAAGTAGATGGGTAGAAGCAATTAGAAAAAATAAACAAGAGGTAGGAGATCAAGAAGTACTTGATTCACTATTGACACCTATCACTAAAATTAATGCAATAAACGATCTACCTAATGAATATAATGTATTAAGAATACAAGTAGAAAACGATGGTTATACTGGTAAAACAAGAATTATGCATTGGACTGGACCAAAAGGTAAAGCAAAAATTAGGAGTATGTTATGAGTAAAGTGGTGCACATCATAGGTAACGGCGATCAATCTAGTTTGTATCAAAAAGAACAAAGAGTTGGAATGAAACTCACTTGTAATATTCCACCTTGGCCAGTACCTGGTGCTTATGGTACAATCATGGTTGACTTTAAAATGATGAGAGCATTAAATGAAGGCTCATTGACTATACCTGGTGATTGGATTTTAGGTATGAGACCCAAGATTTGGATGGATCAACAGCCTACATTTTATGTAAAACATTCACACCAAGTAAAAGAATTCTACACTACGCTTCCAAAATACGTAGCAAACTATACAGATTTTAATTGTGGTCATATGGCTGTACATTATGCTGCTAATAAAGTTAAAGCAGATGAAATACATCTATATGGATTTGATTCTCTTTTTGATTTTAATTTAAGAAGTTGTTCTGATTTCTATCTTAATTCTGATAGAGGTAATACGAACAGCCACAGATTAGCTAATAATTGGCGCCCTGTATGGGAAAATATGTTTAAAGAGTTTCCTAATACTAAATTTGTACTCCATCATGTTCACAACGCTATTAAAGTTAACATAACGAACAATGTTAATATTGTAACATACGATTCTAAAGCCAATATGAATTAGTTAACATGTTATGTTTATTTTAGTGTACATTTGCCGAAAAGTATGGTATAATATATCTATTAAAAT
>JGI20151J14362_10001208_pt1 | contig 18794 bp, 13 predicted proteins | sample COG_01_FD_14362 | JGI IMG/M metagenome (IMG submission 14362)
ATCTAATTAATAAATAGCTCCACGATCAAGACCATCATATCCTCCTCGATGAAATCCTGATTGTTTCCAGCGCCGCGAGCTGACGTAGACCAATTTGAAAGGGAGTTCTCCTTTCGATATTTGATTTACTTTTCAACCCGATAAACGTGCACAAGACCCAATAAACCCAAATATAAAAAAAAGAAAAAAATAGGCTCGTTATTAATTACGAACGAAACCACCTTCCTTATTTAATAATATAATATTTCATATTATCATATGTGTTACAATTATATTTATTAGATATTTATATAAGATCTTATATTATTAGATATTATTACGATATTATTACGATATTATACCATATAATCACATATACATATATATTACCTTGCTTGGTATTATACCTTCGTATTATGTATGGTATTGTTATTATTAGTTTTATTTAATATTAGCTTAAGATTATTATTAGATGTTATTAATAATAATATGATATTATAATATGATATGTTATTATATGTTATTATGTTATTATTAAATCTTAATAATAATAATATTATGACAACGGAAATGAAAGTATAATAATATCATATTTAATATATATATTATATGCATGCGCATATGTTTAATAAGCAAGGTTCGCATTTAATATAACTTGGCCTTCGAAGGCAGTTTCGGGCGGACCCTCAAATCCAACTAACTCGCTCTAGTCCGTGCGAGCTCGGTTGCGAGATGGAAAACAACTTGATTAACCGCAAATGTCAAACCGAACGAAACAGCCAAGCGATGCTTCCACGGAAAAAGTTCTTTAGAGCTCGAGCTCACTGCAACCCGCTCAGCGATTCTCAGTTTTCAGTGTGAGTCCTTTCACGCTCCACAATTTCTTAAGCCAGAGCGCTGACTGTACATTTTTTTACAGACCGCTTCGCCCCGACAAATATGACTGGCGAATGCAGTATCCTACGAATGAAGATTCGACTCGAAGGCTCTCAGACCCGCAGGTGAAGTTTGTTGATGTAGGCTGCGGCTTTGGCGGACTCCTCGTTAAGATTGCACCAGTGTTTCCAGAACACTTCGCCATAGGTTTTGAAATTCGGGATAAGGTTAGCCAGTATGTGAAGGAACGATGCAAGGCGCTTCGTAAATGCAACCATGGTCTTTATGAGAAGATTTCTTGTATTCGGACTAACTCGATGAAGTTTCTCCCAAACTATTTCCGGAAGGGCCAACTGTCCAAGCTTTTTTTCTTATTTCCAGACCCACATTTTAAGACAGCAAACCATCGACGAAGGATCATCCAGCGAAATTTACTCGCAGAATATGCATATGCTCTGCACAATGGCGGACTGTTGTATACAATCACGGATGTCGAGGAGCTCGGTTCATGGATGGCAGATAAAATTTCGGCGCACCCGTGTTTCCGGCAGCTCAACTCGGACGAAATACAGAATGATCAGGTGGTCCCAATCCTTTTTACAGGTACAGAGGAAGGTACGAAGGTCAAGCGTAACGAGGGGACTACATATTTGAGAGTTTTTAAACGCGTGACTGGTCCGATATAGTTAGAGCTTGACGTCATTTTTATCGAGGTGACCCTGCTTTCCCGGGAATTTAGATCTTGAATAAAATACTTCGCTGGACGGCAGTTGAAACCAAATGAACATAAGTTTTACAATGTGTATATCATGCATGCATCGCTATCCGATGTCGATTATTACAGATGAAGTTTTTGTCGTCATAAATGCTGTGCCGACTTTCAGTGCCAAATGAAAAGCAGCTCGAGAATGCTGGACTCGTCGTCGTTTCAGACGAAACGTCACTCAAATTGGTACCGGTAGAAGTCGAGGTTAAGGCCTGCGAAGCAGATGCAAAGAAAACTTCGAAGGTAGTAGATAACCTTCTCGAGCTGGATGACATAGATGTGGTCTACACCCAGTGAGAAATATTTCTGACCTGAGTTGAAACGGGTGAACCATGTTTGTAAGGAATAGCGAAGCGCTGGTGTTCAAAAAACCTTGAGGTTTATTAGATCAGGTCTGGTGCACACATATGGCTGGGAAAGCCCATTAGTAATCAGTCCTAACACATTAAAAAGGCGTTCCATCATTGTCGTTCTCGGGAACCATGAAATCGATGTCTAAAGTTTAACCGCTCGAGATGCAAGGTCCATGTTCGTTCTTCATCATCATCTCGAGCCAAGTCTGCAATTCTCAGCGCGTCAACACCTTTTGAGTATTTATGATTGATCCTTGCCGGCGCTTGTGCATTTGAGTGAAAAGAAATTGCTTCGAGTCCCGGTTGGTCTGAAAGATGGTATGAACGCAGCTGGAGAAGTCGTCTCCTTCGAACAGCCGTTGCATTTTCTTCAGCAAACGTGTGGGATGCGCGTCTAGATGAGGATGATATTGCAGCCCCAGCCAAAACTGCGACAGAAAGTATTTCTTCAAATGTACCTCTGAGTTCAATATAGTCCGCATCTTTTCCAATGAATTTCGCGGTATGATGACAAAAACACAAACCGAGCGTGTCCTCGTCAATGAATTCCGATTTAGCAGCAACATATGGCTCCAGTGCATCAATCAAGTCAGATCGCCGTTGGCGCGCACATTCACATGTGGACATTATGGCTAAAGAAATGAACTTTCTGCGCTTGCGGTACAATTCGTGTTTGCCATGACTTTCATATGCTTCCCATCGTATCGAACCAGCACATCGAACGATACCAACGTCCTTAAATGAAATGGAACCATGTTGCTCGACATCAAGACCATGATGATCACCGGAACTAAACGGGCGAAGGGCGTCAACATCTTTTCCATCGCAGTCTAAGAAAGCACGCCCAGGATTTTGAGCGGCGACCTGATGATGCACATTTCTTTTCAGAAAATCAATTAAAAATGTCGAAATGCAAAACATACCTCAATGACCTGCCCATGTGCTGCAAGGTTGAGATTTTGTTCTGGGCCGAATATCCCAACGCGGTCTTGGTAGATTCCATCCATCAGAAGTATTTGATCTAAATTGATGTAACTGACCAATCCTGATCCCCGGCCTTCAACACCTCTTTGCTGCCTTCCACCTAAAATGTCAGAAGGCTCGCGAGCTCCTTTACGAATGAAATAAGATCGAGGATGCGACAGCGAGGCTCGAATCGCGCGAGAGATATCTCTGAAAGGCAAGCGGGGTGTGCCCTCTCCCCAGCTATTACTGCCGTATGTGCTCACAAAGATCGGACAGTAAAGAAATTTATCCTCTGCAGAAGACCAATGCATGCCGCCATCATTTGATACTTCCACATTTGCCCTGAAACAAGGAGCCAGGCTACCTCTTTGCTTTAACAGTTGCTCATCAGGGTACCAAGACGGAGAAATGCAACGTATTTGTTCATATGTGTCGAAGTAACATCGTCCAATTCTTTGCTCAAGAATGGAGACGGGGACGACCTCTTCATCATCTAGGTTGGTACCTGTCTCGTTGTAAACAAAAAATCTCGCCCTTAGATTATCAGATGGCAAAAGGTCAGTACCATTGATGTAGATCTCGGTATTGCCACTCCAAGGACCTCTCGCCCTGTGAACACCCGCTTCCTGCTTCGTGTAGACGTTGAATATATTCGGGCTTGTATTGTTGAATGTAAAGGTCCCAACTGCCTCACTGTAGTGGATTCCGTCATTACTAACGCGAATAACTGCAATCTCAGAGACTGTGCCATATCGACGTGCGCTCGAAAGATTTGCATGCAGTCCGGCCCGTCGTCGGTGTGGAGTAGTGCACTGGATCCTATTATAACCGATCCACCTTGCTGGCGTTGTTACAATTTCAGAAATTTTAGTGTGAATAGAGCTCTCGAATGGCCAAAGTTTGCCAGGAAAGCTAAACATACACTTAGCAGAAGAAGACGGCTCGAATCTACCGTATGTTACAGGAGAGGAATGATTCTGATGGGTGAAGTATTCCAGGATGCGCTGGTCGGTGACAAGTATGTGTGGCTCGAGTGACGAAATACAATCGACTGTTCTCGTGAATGTGGATGATATGCAACCACGTGCTTTGCGACTCGCATTCTGCATGGCCATGGCCATGTGTTCTACAGCGTCTGTGGTAACCAGTGAAGAGTTGTGATGCAGATAGCTGCCTAATATATCCTCAGTGTCAAGATCTTGGATGAAGTTCAAGTTGGATCCAAGTTCATCCAACGTGCCTGATGATGGGTAGATGACTTTATAAGTTGATCCTTTGTAGACAACTTGAGCATGTTGGTTCGATTTGTGTATATGGGCTTCATACAAATGATTTCCTTCGCTGCGGAAACTGTTGTTCGAAATAGTCGAGTTTATATCACCTAAATATACTCGTTTGGTAAAGTTGAAGTTTGAATGAACTGTTGTAAGATTTTCCCCTGATCTAGCAACATTCAAAGTGATAGTGATCTGGGTTCCGCCGGAAAATGGACCTGTTGAATTGTCAACACTAAAGTCGCCCGAGGGCACGTGGTCTGTGAAAGTAAAAAGCATGAAAACTCCTGATCCAGGTACCGCTGGCGAAGCACTGCTGCTAAATACGACTCCGTCCAAGGAAAGGGAGACAACAACGCCGCCTGCATTGTTCCGCCTAGGAGTATCGCACGTTAGCCTTGTCTCAGAAACAACATGAGCACGGACCAAATCATGTTCTTCGCAGCCACTTACAAGTCCAAAACAACAAACTTCACGGCCGGTTGATATGAACCTAGTCCCATGGAAGGTTATTTTTGTTCCACCAACTTTTGGACCTGATCTTGGGTACAGTCTGAAAACTATTGGCGCGGCCCATCTGCCGTATGCCTCTCTGACAACGAAATCATCAGGCCGATGCCCGAGAGAGAAACCGACGCGTCCAGAACCAATGTCATGAATTGAGTGAGAATAGAGGTCAAGCGAGTTCGCTGCACTATTTTCCTTCCATGTTGTTGCCTCATTTCGTTTGGGAAGGGGAAAAATCCTGCTTGGGTTGAGAGACGCGTATTTGACAGATGCTGAAGATGGCGTATCAAGCGCGAGTGTTGTGGGTAAATCGCAACACACTAAGTCAAGTGTAATCAGTAAAACGAATTGACTGCGGAATCTGATAGTCTGCAGCTTCCAAAAGGCTTTCGGAATCATTTCATTTCGCCTCGCCCAAGAGCTGACTCACCTCTGCACAGCTGACCTAGAAAGGGCGTTTAACGGTTGTTTTGTCCGGAAGATCAACAGCTACTAGATGATGGGCGCGACATCTGAAACAACTGTAGATCATCTGGGTAGGTCAGCTACGATTCCTCAACTTGCTGCGCACGCGACCGAAAGAATGGCAGGTCGTGTATCTATAGATTTTACCTTCACGAATGAAGAATAAGGTATATCATAATACCTTCGAACGAAGGTACCTTATTATATTATTACTTACTTCGTAATATTTATAATAATATTATATATATAATATTATGTAATATTTATAATAAATATATGATATTATTAATATTTAGCCCCAAAAATAACATTTTCTATGAGACCTGTTCCAGCTCTAATCATAGATAGATCAGGCGCAGACTAATCCATCGGGCATGCACTAATGTCGGAAGGTCTGCCTATCGGTGACTATTAAATAGTCACTGCCGATAGTCACATAATAACGTCGGCCACTAGCAGCTAGCTGGCTACTAGCTAGTTTTCTGAATTTCATCAGGGTGTGCCATTTTTAACGTAACTTATTAACTTGATTATAGTTAAGGATAAGTCGCTTACGTGAACATGAGCGGAATCTTTATACTGTTTGCCCACTGGAGTGATTGTGTGGATCGTAATGATAAAATCTTTACGTTATTATATTAAATCGTTATGCATAAAAAAGTGGCTCACCCTTATGAAATTCAGAATACGAAGGTAATCATAACTCTTGCCTTCGTACGTAGTGAGGTGTGCTATTATTAGCGAAACACTTACGAATGAAGGTACGCTTAATCAAGTATCTGAAAGTCGCAACGGTGAACAAGGCCGGGACATATCCGGAAGATCAGCAAAGCAGTGCCAGCTTGTAAAGAAAGATGGCGGATGCGACGGAAAGCCACGGCAATCTCTTTCCAATTTTTCTCTTATCTCTGATTCAGTTCTTCCTCGTCCCAGTCACGGTCTGGCGCGTCGGTGACTGGCTGCTCGAGTGCCTCACCATGTACAACGATGACAAGACGAAGAGAGCCACGAGCGCAGCGTCCGAGCCAGCAGATGCATCCTCGAAGTGGGGTAAAGCTCAGGCTGCGCGAGCTGCGCGTGCCACGCCCACGATCCGTCGAAAACTGCGCGCTCTTCTCTGCGGCTCCAACCTCGTGCTCGCGATCGGCTGGGTATTTTCTGTCTTACTCGTAGCGCACGTCACAAGCTCGCGGGTATCGGAAACCGAGGTGTTCGATCCCTATTCCATACTCAACATATCTATAGGATCGGACATGAGCGTCATCAAGAAGGCTTACCGTAAGCTCTCACTCCAGTATCATCCGGATAAAAACCCCAACCCGGAGGCGCACCTTTTCTTCACCGATTCTATCACTCCTGCGTATAAGGCGTTGACAGATGACACAGCTCGTGAAAACTTCGAGAAACATGGCCATCCCGATGGAAAACAGCCCGTCAGACTTGGTATAGCACTGCCTCAATGGATGTTTGGTCAAGATGGCACGGCGCCTCTTATTCTCTGCCTCCTTGTTGGCTTTGGTATCCTTCTCCCACTTGGGTTTGCTGTGGCTGCAATCATGAACTTAAACAGATATGTTGGGAGCAGTGGCGGTGTGCTGAAACAGAGCATACGGCATTTTTCCGGCGAGCTGAAGCCTAATCTATCGATTGCAAAGGTACCAAAGCTACTCTCCGTCGCTGCAGAGTACATACAGCTCCCTTATAGGCGTGATCATGAGGAGCCTGTGCGACGGTTGCTAACAGTACTTCGCAGTGAATATGACCACAAGGATCCAAAATTTCAAAGGCGACATCCGGCAGTTTTGAAAGCGCACATGTTACTCCTAGCGCAAGCCTGTAGAAAAACAGAAGATGTAGACGCGTCGCTTGAGGCTGATCTGAAGTTAGTTGTGGCCGCGATGCCAAGGCTGTGGGACGAGGCCCTGAAGTTGGCATTCTTGCCGCATAACCAACTTGGATACTGCCATCTGCGCCCAGTGCTCAGCCTTCTTGAGTTTGCACAGTGTGTCACGCAAGCTGTTGCACCATCCGTCCGCAGGGGAGATAACTCCGAAGGTTTGGCATCTTTGCTTCAGCTACCACACATAGATGAGAGGGCTGCAGCACAGCTGACACGCGCGAAGTGTCGGTCACTCCGCGATCTTTTGGCGAATTCAAGAACAGGGTCTGCAAGGCGCGAGCTTTTTTCTCAAGTGGGCCTAACTGCAGGTCAGATAATAGATACCGAAACTTTTTTAAGATTTGCCCCAAGGATCGAATCGCTCCATGCGATGTTTGAGACTGAAGGAGAGGATGAAATCTGCGGTATGGATATTGTAACATGCACGGTAACCCTCAGAATATGCCGTGGTCCCTGCACAGATGAAGCCAACAGCATGATCATTGTCAACAAGGATGATCAACCCCCCCTTCCATTTTGCCACCATTTTGAGCGAAGTGAAGGCTGGTGGCTTTTGGTAGCGGACCCGGCAGCGAACACGGTGCTATCTCACCAGAGGCTCGATAATCTGGTGCTTTGTGATGCTCAGTCTAAAGCCAACGGAACAACAATACAGCTCCAGTTCCCTGTGGTTAACCCTGGCTCTTACTCGGTTGTGATTATCCTCTTGTCGGATTACTGGATCGGGGCCGATGCAAGATGCTCCATCAAGCTGAAGGTAATGAGACGCACTAATGATATCTTGGCGGCACGTGCAGGCAGGGCAAAGGATGGGGAACCAGCCAAAAGTGTTACCCAATCGTCAACTGATGAGGCTGGCAAAGATGCACCTGCAGAGACTCGTGCTTCCGAAATTTCCGATTCGGACGACGATTTCGCAGCACTGGCATACGGTGGTGACTACCCTTCGGAAGAGACGGGTACAGAGGAGTCATCGGATGATGAGGACGAATTCTTCGGGCGCAACTCTGCAGACATGGAGGAAAGGAGGGCTGCAAGAGTGCAGCGCATCTCCAAAAACGCGGCCCAACCTGTGACGAAGCCTGTAAATAAGTCTGCAGAATCGCTTTGCTCTGATGCAGCAACATGTGTACGAACTGATGACGAGAGGCTGCCAGGGCCTGGCAAAGTAACCTCTTAGGCGCAGAGAACTTGAGCGCTGTGCTTTAATTTTTCCCTTTTGGTAAATGTTAAAAGATCTTTTTCGCTAACAAGTGTCTACCAACGAACCAACGAAAAGCGACTTCGCTCGTGCGATTTTTATTTATCGGGAATCTCGATGTCACCATCTTCAATGGATTGCTGCACATCTTGAGGGTCCTCTCCCTCGACGGTGCACCCTGTTGACTTCGCTGTGCCGAGAATCTCTTTGACAGTTCCCTTGAGCTCCTTTGCCATAGACCTTGGACGCATTATGCGTGCGATTTCGATTACATCATCCAGGCTAATGTTGCCGGAGTGCTTGACGTGTTTGACCTTGAAGAAGGAGGAGGACAAATGGTAAGGGGAGAGATAAAAAAGAAGGGGGACGCAGTTCGGAATGCAACAGGCAAATCAAGACGCAGGGACTGAGGGAGCCAGCCATCACAAAGCGCCAGCTATGTTTTCACCGGTTTCAATATACAATTGCCGTGATGAAAATACGCTCATCATAGCCGTGGGCATGATATGATGGTGGAAGATGGGTGGGCCGCAGAAGGCAGAAAACTCCACACCTTTTTTCGATCGCGGGGCGGTTCCTTGAGAGCCTTAATGACGAGCGCAGAGGCAGAGGGGACTACAGAAACCTTCGCCTGTCGGTTCTGCACAGTAAGCTTGACAGTCACGCGAAGGCCGTTCCAGTCTTTCTTAGTTTCTTTGGCGATATCCTCCCCAACCTTTTTTGGAGAGAGACCCAGCGGACCGATCTTGGGGGCGAGAGAGGAGGCAGCCCCTACTTCACCACCAGTGGCACGGAGGAAGACCTCAATAACGGAAGAGGGATCGAACTTGGGGGGCATCCTGCTTGAACAAGGCATCGTCAAGTTTTTCGTAGAATATCAGTCACGGGAAGAGAAGCACACGAGCTCGAAAGCTGCCGAAGAACCGGAGTCGGGGTTCGGCCGTCTGCACGGGGAAGACGAGATGCAGCGAAACCCTATTAAGATGACCCTATCGGAGGAGCCAAACAGGGCTCGTACATGCGCGGGTGAATACAAGTAACAATGACGCTGACGATGTGTTGTGTGCGCACCTGAATTTTCGTGGACCGGGCTTGCGACCTTGAGGCGAGACCGTCGTTGTGGTTCAGCAGGAGTTGGAAAGCCCTAGAAGTAGCATGATTTTGCTTCATGGTATTTATTGCTTCGAAGGCATTTATATTTACATCATCATATTATTAAATAAAGAAGGGTAGATAAAATATGATTATGTACGACGAGATGTTTTTTTTCCTATGGCGCCTAGTCAGGCCTAATCAGAACGGCGAGCGCGCTGGACCGCTTGCAAAGATGCTGCTGGGCGCCAAACACGGAGGGCGACCTCGTAACGTGTCGCGCATTATCGTCGAGGGGTATTTCGCTCTTTGAGTGCTCCCAACGTGTTCTACAGCGATGTTTTGTCATTTAGATCAATATACCGAATTCTGTTACAGATATTCGGTTGTATGACCAAAAAGTTCAATCGATTTCGTGTGTGAAATTCGTGTGTTAATTTCAAGGGTCGTGGCGTCTCTTCGTGAACGCGGCAATCGAGCCGCCGCATGAGCTGTGCGATATTTGCATTTTTGGCGCCGAACAGCATATTAGCAAGCGGCACAGTGCGCTCGCCGTCCTGACTAGGCCTGTATAAGCGCCATAGGGGAAAAAAACACGCGACCCTAAATGTTTGACGCGAAGCGCGTGTCGGTTTTGCAACCGACCAGTGTTCGTATGGTAACCACCTTGCCGACCGAAAGTCAACGACATAGCGAGCTAGGTTTATTTATTAAATATACATAATCAAGCTTTCGTTCCGATACTGTTTCGTTCGTTTACTCTCACTTCATATTCTCGGTTTAAAACCGGGTTAAAATTAATGGATACGGGTGCCCCACAACGGAGGCTGTGAGCGTGCCACGTCGCCAATTTCGTAAAGTTGTCCTTTTATCTTGCCACGCCTCAGTCCTGTCAAACACACCACTTGCCACGCTTCTGCGAACGGCGACTCTTCCACGTCATAAACAATGGCTTCCACGACATGTGCATTCGGCATTGCCTCTGGAATCTCCGCACAGAAAGCACGATCCCGCGTCGCCTCGTTTTTCTGCCATGCAGGCCCAAGTCCTGAACACAAACTTGGTGGAGCCATGGTTGCAGCCGCAGCACAACTCGGTCGCTGCCACCAGGCTGAAGTGCAGGCCGCACTTTCGGAAGGCGTGCCAACTGCTGAGCGACGCAAAATCCTACGTGTGGCTCTTCTTGGGGTAAGTTATTTCATGCTTTACTGTTCGCGGACTCACGACCGCCCGCCGCAAAGCACTTAACTTGACAAAAGATGACGGCCCGTGATACATATGTGTGCTTTTCAGGCTGCAGCCCTGCTTCCCAGCACCGAAGCCTCTGCTGCAGACGATCAAGGGGTAGCCTCTTCGCGAATGTCATACTCTCGCTTTCTGGTACGCCTATCTCCTGCCCGTCCCCCTCCAATTTCGGAACCTTGCGCCTGGTTCAAGGACATAGCAAATATGTCTTTACTATTTTTTTGCAGGAATACCTTGACCTGGGACGAGTGAGGAAGGTCGATCTCTATGAAAATGGCACTATAGCCATCGTAGAAGCAGTTTCGCCTGAGCTGGGCAATCGTGTTCAACGTGTGCGTGTGCAGCTCCCCGGAACTTCATCTGAGCTGTTGAATAAGTTCCGGGAAAAAAATGTCGACTTCGCAGCTCATACAAACGCAGAAGACGGTTCCGCTGTTTTTCTCAACCTGCTAGGCAACCTCGCATTTCCGCTTCTTCTCGTTGGCGGTCTTTTCCTCCTGACACGCCGCAACCAAAGCAATGGCGGCGGCATGCCCGGGGGAATGGGAGGTCCTGGGGGCAACAATCCAATGGCCTTCGGGAAGTCAAAGGCGAAATTCCAAATGGAGCCCAACACTGGCGTTACTTTCGATGATGTCGCAGGCGTCGATGAAGCGAAAAATGACTTCATGGAAGTGGTGGAATTTCTTAAGCGACCCGAAAGGTTCACGTCAGTCGGAGCCAAGATTCCAAAAGGTGTCCTCCTTGTCGGACCACCTGGAACAGGGAAAACTCTTTTGGCCAAGGCTATTGCGGGTGAGGCGGGTGTCCCATTCTTTTCCATCTCTGGATCAGAGTTTGTCGAGATGTTTGTTGGCGTCGGCGCTTCGCGTGTTCGGGATCTATTCAAGAAGGCAAAAGAAAATGCTCCTTGCATAGTTTTCGTCGATGAGATCGATGCCGTTGGTCGATCCCGTGGAACTGGTATTGGCGGGGGCAATGACGAGCGCGAGCAGACCCTCAATCAGCTGCTCACTGAAATGGACGGTTTCGAAGGTAACACTGGTGTTATCGTTGTCGCGGCAACGAATCGCGCTGACATTCTGGATCCCGCTCTTCTCCGCCCTGGTCGGTTTGATCGCCAAGTCACTGTCGATGTACCTGATGTCAAAGGACGCATTGAGATTTTGAAAGTGCACGCTAAGAATAAACGTCTCACAGAAGATATTGACATCGAAACGATTGCTAAACGCACCCCTGGTTTTTCTGGCGCCGATCTTTCAAACTTATTGAATGAAGCAGCGATACTTACTGGTCGCCGTGGCAAAGATGCGATAACTCTGATTGAGATTGATGACTCTGTTGACCGAATTGTGGCCGGCATGGAAGGCACCCGAATGACTGACGGCAAGGCAAAATCTTTGGTCGCATATCATGAGGTTGGTCACGCAATTTGTGGTACTTTAACTCCTGGTCACGATCCTGTTCAAAAGGTGACACTTGTTCCACGTGGCCAGGCCAAAGGTCTCACCTGGTTCATTCCAGGGGAGGATCCTTCCCTCATTAGTAAGCAACAAATCTTCGCCCGAGTTGTTGGTGCCCTTGGAGGTCGCGCAGCCGAAGAGGTCATTTTTGGACACGCCGAGGTCACGACAGGTGCCTCTGGTGATCTTCAACAAGTTGCCAACATGGCCAAACAGATGGTTACCACTTTTGGTATGTCGGATGTCGGCCCTTGGGCCTTGAATGATCCTTCATCCCAGGGAGGGGACATGATCATGCGCATGATGGCGCGAAATGCGATGTCCGAAAAACTCGCAAATGACATCGATGTAGCCACAAAACGTATTGCAGATGAAGCGTATGTTGTGGCACTTCGGCAAATCAAGGACAATCGTGAGGTCATCGATGTCATCGTCGAGGAACTACTTGAAGCTGAAACCATGACAGGCGAGCGATTCAGGGAGATCCTTTCACAATATGTATCGATTCCGGAGGAGAACATTCCGAAAGAAATAGTCATGGTATAAGCATGCTTCAACTTGCAGGTATGCCTCATTGCTTCGGGAAATGTCTTGCATGAGGGAACTTGACAGGCGTGTTTCCTGCTGTTCAGCTTTACCCAAGTCTGGCAAATCAGCTGGCAAAAGCTTCAAGTCCGGCACGAGCTGTGGTAGATCAGCTCAAATACTCGTGTATAAAAAGAGGATGACCAAACTCAATAAAATATTTAATACGTCTGAAGATATTTTTAATGAAAAAAAAAATTCCGCGGAAATAGATCTTTATCTCCGATATTTTTAATAATAATGAACCACGGAATAGTTCTTCATCTCCGATATTTTTAATGAACCACGGAATATAATGGAATATATAGTTCTTCATCTCCCAGACATATAGGCAATAATGATCCAACTCCTGTTTCATTCTTTCCTCAAAAAGTCTTTTTCCCCACATTACTTTGCTCACGATAGCGCTTCTTCCTCTCTTGTCTTTTGAGGTCTTTTCGCCACGCTACCTCTTTGATCAGTTGCTTGGATCGTTCATCTCTCTTTGATATCGCTTTGAATCTAACTTTACCAGCACGATCGTTACGAATGGTGCTTAGGTGCTGCACTAATGTTGCGAGACTCTTCTCTTCACCTTCAAGCACAACTGCGCGCTTCTGTTCAAGCGTGCGCCGTCTTTTCTTTGTCTCGATCTTAGGCTTCGAATCAAACGGAAGGACCCGCTGGAGGGATTTAGGCACGCGTGTTTTATTAAACACACGTGCCGGTCGTGCGATATGTTTGTAAATTGAATCGTCATTTATTGGAATCGGAAGATGCCGCTCGTGCCGAAGTTGTGCCACCGTCCGCATGCCCTTCCAGCTTCCATATTTCCCAACCAAGGAAGATATCACCGGATTGAAATACTTTGGAACTTCTACACGCACCCAGCTACGCAGGAATACGACATCAGAAAGAAGAAGTTTATCCTCAAATGAAGCTCTGAAAATTCCCTCCTCGTGAACTTTGGAACCAACATTCTCTGGTTTTTTTAATCTTTGCACAGACTCGCCTGATTTTGCTGCTTTTTTGACTTGTCCGCGAATACCCGAAACCGTACGCAATGCAGCACCCTCAAATTTTGCGACTTCTAACGCGGAATTGAACATACCGCGTATGTAAGCTGTGTTTTTGAACACTTGTATCGGAGATCCAACAAGCTTTAGTTTTTTCATGACTTTTATTGCGTGATCTACTTCCAGAACAGTGGCAGTCGCTGAAATCCGGAACGAGACAAGCTTTCCAGCCAGTGACTGGAATGCCACGACACCTGTATTCTGTGGGATCATCGGCCCATAAATAGTTGCGTGACAGTGCATATGTTCTGGAGTATACTTGATCATGCGATGGCGACCGTTTGCATCCTGCATAGAGTACACTGGAATCGACTGAAATCTGCGCCAGCCGATTGAAAAGATTAGAGGATCTTGATTCTTTAGCACTTTTGCAAACCACCTGTGCTTTTTCAAACGCAGATGTTGATAGCCGAAAGAATCCTCTGAGGCAAGTAAACCACCGATAAGAATGGGGCGATTGGGATCGAAATGTGCCACCCATTCGCGTGGAACACGTCTTAAAACGAGCCTAAGGTAAGAACCTGGACGGTGGCCTTCGAGAGCCTCGCGCGTCGAATCGGACAAACTATCAAGTTCATGATGCGTCTTTGCAACTCGTGCTTGCAACTCGTCCTTCACGTAGTCAAAGTAAGACACAGGAATATTTAGATCGGCAGTTTGGGCGCCATTGCCAATCTCCATGATTTTGCTTGGACAAAGCGACTTGTCTTTGCATGGAAGTGTACGTGTCTCCACAATCTTTTGTTTCAGATGTTTTTCGGTGATGGTTTCCTCAAATTTGCAGGAATTGTCGTTGAATGAGTTCCCCGCGGTTGTGCCAAAAGTTTCCCCAGTCTCTAGGTCCTCAAAGTTGCCGTAAATGTCAGCATGTTCCCCTTCAAGTTGCGCGTGGCTTATTGTAGCTTCTGTGTCTGTGCTATCATCATTTCTACCTGCAGCTGCTGTCCAATCGCCTGTCACAAATCTGCTGTTCAGTCCGCGATAATCAAGAGCGAGAAAGCGCCGAAATCTACATAATGATTTCGAAGCATCGAATGCATCTGAATTCGTGTGGCTTGCTCGTTTGAAGAAACCACCACTATCATCAAGTACGACTTGCATCTCACATTGCCGTGCACCTGGATGAGATTCGCACTCAGTTCCTAAAGCGCAAATGCTGCGTGAGGTTGTTGCATTCGGATCGCCCACATTCATCCCGATGTGTCCTGTGATGACGTCAACATCAATTTCCTTACATTCCTTGCTTCCATCATTTTCCACGGCGTCGCGGTCATCGTTAAAAATGGCTGCGCGTCTCATCCTGTTTGCCCTGTACTTGGGCACATCGTCACCGTCGTGCTGATCTATCGCTTGAAGACTTCCGATCTTTTTTTCTTGGAGAACAACCTTTTCTTCTGAACTCTCCACATCTTCCCCTTTAAGCGTCTTTTGTCCCACGAGCAACTGAATTCCCGAAAGAATTAATTTGTCATCTAGTGCTATTTGCGCGTCCTGCAAACCATAGACCATTCCAACGCCAGTATTCCCGATCTCAGTATTTTCTGCGCTGTTTACGAGGCTGTTCTCAGCTTTCTCAACCTGCCTCGAGAAGTTAACATCTCGGTCATCCACATTGACATATACAGCATCTCTGTCATATAGTAATCCACCGACATCGGACATTGGCGCATATAGAAGCTTGGACTGCTCAGCAAGTTTCCGTGACTTTTTGTCCGATGATGGCAGAGGACACGGGTCCGGGAGGGTCTGAATGTCATCCACTGTGCAGTCACCAACACCTGCGATATGCACAAGTTGTCCAGGTCTCATGTTGCAGCCGTGTAACCATCCATATACTGCGACATCACATTCCGAATATTCCATGCCACCGTCTCGACCCGGTGGTGTGATATCTTCAAACCTATCGCCAACAACATACGGATGTGTGCTGCGCCATGTGAGAGGTTTGAACTTTGCAGTTGAAATGAACCGTGCCAGGTTCAGGGTATCGCGTTTGAGATACTGCCCGTTTTGTGTGCCGTTTAAATAAAATAGTTTTGCGCCGTTGTGTATTTCCGACCAGAAACGCGCCTTTAGGGTTTTCTTCTGCCTGCGTAGTTTCTTCGGATCACTGAAATTGTCGAGGTGTGTCAGTACACCCATGACTTTTGGGAAACCATGCACCTGAAGGACATTTAGGAACTCAAAAGTCTCCATCTCGAAACCGTAACTACCGTCTACGACGAGCAGCACCAAGTCGGCGAGCTTTGCGGCGTCGACCATGGCATTCAAATCGTTGCCAACCTCAACAAACTGGATTCGTCTTCGCTTGCCGCTTACCACGGTAATCGGTCCTCTCACCTCAGACAGCGAGTGTCGGGTATAGTGCTTTACAAGTGAGCGGATTACCGTCGTTTTGCCACAAGCCGGTGGCCCTTGTACTAACACGACGTACGGTGGGGGCTCGTTTGACTGCCGATCGACAATGGGCACGCGGAGTTTGCGTTGCTGTTTCTCGGCTGCGATTGTTCGAGCCCTCTTGGCCTTCGAAGAAGACTTGAAGATGAACGCGCGGGGATTCTTACCCTGCAGTTTTTCATCACCGATGCACTCTTTTTTCCCTATCTTCCGTTTCTTATTTGCCTTACCACCCGCACGCGGAGGGCGATGTTCTTTGTGCTGACTCGGAGCGTCCATCTTGCTGAGCGCCGCCGCTTCTACTGATGACACGGTTTGCATTCTCGCTTATTATTACCTTCGTACTATTATATCATATCATAGTAATAATATATATATTTGTAAAAGTTATGCAGCTAATAATATACCTTCGTGGCGTAAAAGTTTATTACATGGGATGTAGTTTCGTGGCGTAAACAAATATTAAACGTGGGGTTGTAATGCTTAACTATTGCCCGTGGTCGAGGGTTCGTTCGTAAGGTTTCGTAATATTAAACATGCATGCATGCATGCATGGATAGATGGGGTTGTAAAAAGGCTAACTATATTTATTATGTTTATTATTATTACATGGGATGTATCTATTTTCGTCTAAATATTTATTAATATATTATTATTGCATATTATTGCCTGTGATCAGGAGTTAGTTTTATTAATTGATCTTCAATCTTATTTATCTTATGATATTATTAGTCCTTATTACTTGTATTGTAACTTCGAACGAAACTACTTACTTGTATTTACGAAGCCTGCTGCTAAAAATCCAGAATACGATTCAAAAATATGTTTACATACATGATATACACGGGATCGACGCGAGCGCGAGCGCAGCGCCACCCGCCGCGGCGGGTGGAAAGAAAAAAGGCGCCAGGGCTGCGGAAACTTACAACTGGCTCACGGGCGAGCATATCACAAGGTTGAAAATACACTGATGTGATGAGCCGATTTTAGCTGTAAAAACAGAAAAACTGCTACTTGTAGTCAAGGGCGTTTTGCACCTAAAATCGGGCTAAGATCGGCGTTTTATACGGAAGTTGAAACCCTGAACGACGGTTAAAATCTAGCTTCAATTTTAGCGCGGGTGCTTATCTCCACGCTTGCTTATTCTCTATATTTTACCTTCGAAGGTATATAACATTCTCATCAAAGTTAGATCTGACGCGTGAAGCGCCAGTGTGTGCTAAAATCCTTGACGGCTGTTTCGGTGGTGTTTCACCACGGTTCTTCAGCTTAGAGATGAGTATCAATTGTAAAGGTCGTCATCATCTTCTGTTCCTGCGGAAGCAAAGTGTTGAGCATCGCCAGCGCCAATATGTTCAGCGGTACCATCTCCCCCACCACCGTTGTTTCTGTTGCTTGCATCTGGAAAACGGAAATCGTTGCCAAAGCCACGGGACTGCTGCAGGGTTTGTGAAAATGCCTGATATTTTCTGATGTCAGCGTCACTGACAGAGCGCCGCGCGAATTTCATAGCCTCCTCGAAGTGGGCCTTCGTAATCTCCGGCACAGGGTCGATGTACGTGGCGTCATTGTCCATCGCATCAGGATCAAGTGATGCGGCCTGTTCCCGCTCTATGTCACGCTGAATGCTTTCGCGGATGGCAAATTTACACGCGCGCGCTGACATATTTCTGTGATATCTGCCCCCGAAAAGCCATTTGTAAAACGTGCAAGGGTTACCACGTCGACGTCAGGCGCAAGAGGGGACTTGCGCAAGTTTGCCCTGAAAATTGAAAGCCGGGACTTCTCATCGGGTAAGGGGATGTAAATCAGTTGATCAAGGCGACCAGGACGCATTAAGGCAGAATCAATAATATCAGGACGATTCGTTGCCCCGATGATAAACACGGTTTTCTTTGACCCCATACCATCCATCTCTGTCAGCAGTTGATTCAAGACACGATCAGCAGCGCCTCCGGCATCGCCAGAGCTGGATCCTCTCTGGTTGGCAATTGAATCAAGTTCGTCGAAGAAAAGCACGCAGGGGGCAGACTGGCGAGCCTTGTCAAAAATCTCCCGCACATTTGCTTCTGACTCGCCGAACCACATTGTGAGGAGCTCAGGTCCTTTGACAGATATGAAGTTTGCTTGACATTCATTAGCAATAGCTTTCGCAAGCAATGTTTTGCCACACCCGGGCGGCCCGTAAAATAACACACCCTTGGATGGAGCCATGCCGAACTTTTCAAACTTTTCAGGATGCTCAACAGGGTACTGCACAGTTTCTTGAAGTTCTTGCTTGACAGTTTCAAGTCCACCAATATCTTCCCAGGAAACATTCGGGACTTCAACAACGGTCTCGCGCAACGCAGATGGATTCGACGTTCCGAGCGCGGTGACAAAGTGATCGTTTGTCACTGCCATTGTGTCTAATACCTCGGCGTCGATCGTTTCATCTTCAAGATCGATGACATCCATTTTCTCTCGGATGCACTGAAGGGCTGCTTCTGTGCAAAGTGCAGCGAGGTCAGCACCTACGTAACCATGCGTCTCTTTTGAAACCTTCTCCAGGTCGACTTCATCATCAAGTTTCATATTTTTCGTGTGGATGCGGAGCACCTCAAGACGGCCTGTTTCGTCAGGAACGCCTATATCAATTTCACGGTCGAAGCGACCGAATCGCCTTAGTGC
>JGI20151J14362_10001228_pt1 | contig 18641 bp, 17 predicted proteins | sample COG_01_FD_14362 | JGI IMG/M metagenome (IMG submission 14362)
TTTGGAGAGTGAAGGATTCAACTTGGTCTTATACAATGATGAGCATAACACGTTTGACCACGTGATCAATATGCTGGTTGCCGTTTGTAATCATGATGCAATGCAAGCTGAACAATGCGCGCTCATGGTGCATTTTAAGGGCAAATGCGCTGTAATGAGCGGCACGTACGACGAACTCGAGCCCAAATGTACAGGCTTACTCGAGGCCGATTTGACTGCAGAAATCGAGGCGTGACNAGCTCACATGCCCTTCATTTCTCGAATAGCCANNTGAGGGTCAGGCGCATTGAATGTTGACGACCCTGCCACCAACACATCCGCTCCTGCCTCTACAAGTTTTTGCCAGTTGCCCTTCCCCACTCCACCGTCGATTTCAATAAGTAAAGCATCATTAACACCGGTCGTCATTGCGCGTAGTTCCCGCACTTTACTGTACGTATGTTCTATAAAAGATTGCCCGCCAAAACCAGGGTTCACAGACATTAGACATACCAAATCCACCTCGTGCAACACATCCTGCAAAACCTTCACAGAGGTATGAGGATTCAACGCGACGCCCGCCTTCATACCGAGGCTTCGAATGGCCGACAAGGTCCGATGTAAATGGTTGCAGGCCTCGTAATGAACCGTGAGGACATCTGCCCCCAGATCACAGAAATCCTGGACATAACGATCGGGATCTATGATCATCAAATGAACATCCAGTGGTTTCTTCGCGTGACGTGCAATGGCCTTAATGACTGGCATACCAAAGCTAATGTTGGGTACAAAAACGCCGTCCATGACGTCCAAGTGAAACCAATCTGCTTCTGAGGCATTAACCAATTCAACATCCCGTTGAAGATTCGCGAAGTCTGCTGCCAGAATGGATGGGGCGATTAAATGTTCCATGGTGTAAAGGTCTGTTTTTCGGGGTTTTGATTCACCTTTGTACCATGGGTGTTTTATCCACAAAGAAACCGGAGCTTTTGCCCGTTGTGGGAATTACAGGCGGCATCGGCAGCGGCAAATCGCTGGTGTCTGCCATTTTCAGTTCCATGAACGTTCCGACATTCAATGCCGATGAAGTGGCGAAAGGCCTCTATCCTAGCGACTTGGAATTGCGCAAGTGGGTGGTCGATCAATTCGGAACAGACTGTGGAAGATGGAAAGAAGGGAAATTAGTGGACGTGAATCGAGCCGCGTTGGCCCAGATTGTCTTTGACGATTCATCGGCCTTGGCGTTGCTCAACGCACAAATCCACCCTCGCGTCGGAACCGCTTTTCGCCACTGGCATAGTGCCCAAAGCACAAATCAACAATCCCCTTTTGTGCTGCGTGAAGCAGCAATTCTATTGGAGAGCGACAGTTATAGAGATTGCCACGCGGTTATTGCCGTTGAAGCACCCATTGCCCTTAGAGCCCAGCGCGCTGCAGTGAGACTGGGCATATCAGTGCACGAGGTGGAAAATCGAATCCGCATGCAATGGACCGATGAAGAGCGCAGAAAGAAAGCCGACTTCATCCTTCACAACGCTCCAGAGGATGCTCTATTGAATCAGGTGATCCAAGTTCATAACCAGATCTGTGAGTCCATTGGTAAAGACATCCGATTTGATTCATAACTTCGTTGCATGCATTGGGAAGTCTGGCAAATATGGATCGCTGGAGGCTTGATCCTCCTCGTATTGGAAGTGTTCGTTCCAGGGTTCGTCTTGGCCTGTTTAGGCCTCGGTAGTTTTGGTGGAGCCATTGCCGCCTATTTTGAGTTGGGGTTTGAATGGGAAATTACCATCGCAGGGCTCACCGGCTTGCTGGCCTTCCTGTTTCTCCGCCCTTTTGCGCTCAAGCTCGGATTCAATGGAAACGAACGCCTTTCGGGAGTCGAAGCTTTAATTGGGCAAGAATGCACGATTACGAAAGCTTTTAATCCACAAACCGGATTGGGTCGATGCAAGATAGATGGGGATGATTGGCGTGCCAAACTAGTTGATCGGGAGCAGGCTAAATCCCTGGCTCCTGGTTCAGTTGTATGGATTCACCGCGTAGACAGCAATACATTAATCGTCTCATTACACCCTCAAACAACCACCCCATGACCGCAACAGGAGTCTTAGCTACCATTTTTTTCCTTTTTACAGCCGTCATTATTGTCAAAGGCGTTCGGATTATCCGACAGAGCGAAGCCATGGTCATCGAACGATTGGGAAAGTACCGGACGACACTGAACGCAGGCATCAATATCATCATTCCACTTATTGATCGGCCCCGTGAAATTGCCATGCGCGTAGTGGCAGAGCGACCAAACGGTGTCAAAATCACGCAGTATAAATTAAGGGACCGCGTCGACCAAAGAGAAACGGTGTTTGACTTCCCGAAGCAGGGTGTTATTACGAAGGACAATGTCGTTACTGAAATCAATGCGCTGATCTATTTTCAAATCATTGATCCTGTAAAGGCCGTCTACGAAATCAACAATTTGCCCAATGCGATTGAGAAATTGACGCAGACAACACTGCGAAATGTGATCGGTGAGTTGGAGCTGGATGAATGCTTGACCTCACGGGACACCATTAACATGAAACTGCGAGCGATATTGGATGAGGCCACCAATAAATGGGGAGTGAAGGTCAACCGCGTGGAACTTCAGGACATCAATCCTCCCAAGGATATCAAAGAGGCCATGGAGAAGCAAATGCGGGCAGAACGAACAAGGCGAGCACAAATCATTGACGCGGAGGGAACGAAAAAGGCAGCTATTCTTGAGGCTGAAGGCCGCAAAGGAGCAGATATCAACCAAGCAGAAGGTCAAAGGCAAGCCAAAATTCTACAAGCCGAAGGAGATGCTAACGCTCGCCTTCAAATAGCAGAGGCAGAAGCGGAGGCCATTCGCAAAATTGCCAATGCTGTTGCTGACACAAAAGCCGACCCCACCCAATACTTAATTGCCATCAAGTACATTGATACCATCGAAGCAGTTTTGAAGGATGGAGGTGCTGGAAGCAAAACCGTCTTCATGCCCTATGAAGCGAGTGGCTTGATGAGCAGCGTCGGAGGGCTGAAGGAACTGATGAACGCAGCCAAAGACTAATTCAGCAAAACGACCTTCGAATTTTGCTCGTACAGACCCACTTTCCGCGTAAACTGACGCACGCCCGGTACGATCAGTACCTGGCCTCCGGCTGGTTTCGAGGTTCGGTGATGTTGTACAAAATGGACTTGCTCTGCATTGAAGCAAACGTTTTTTCTGTAGTCAATATTCGTCTTGAACTGGCAAAGCATGCCTTGAGCAAGTCCCAACGTAAAATCAAGCGAAGAGTTGAGCAGCGCTTTACGGTGGCTATCGGACCTGCCAAAGTGAGTCAAAGCCGGCAACGGCTTTATGATCAGCACAAGAATCGATTCAAAGGATTCATCCACGAAACGCTGGATGAATACTTACATGCCGGGTTTCACTCTACCGTCTTTGACACCCAAGAAGTATGTGTCTACGACGGTGACCGATTGATTGCCGTTTCATTTTTTGATTTAGGAGAACGGTCTATGGCCTCTCTCCTAGCGCTTTTTGACGATGAATACCGGGCACATAGCTTAGGTGTCTACACCATGCTCAAGGAAATTGAATATGGTTCATTTTCTGGGCGCAAATGGTATTATCCAGGATACGTTTTAGATCAGCCTTCCCGGTTTGACTACAAATTAGCCTTGGGTGACATGGAGTACTACACCCCGAGTAAACGATGGGGTAAATACACCAATTTTGATCCAGAACAAACCATTGCGCATGGCTTAAGAAATGCCATGAACGAATTGCAAAAGGCCTTTGAGACAGAGGCTGTCACCTCGAAATCATGGTTCTACCCCTACTTCAGCATGGGTTACATGCCCTTGTGGAAGGATCGCTTTCTCCATATGCCATGGATTCTGGAACTCGGACATGATTTAGACGGCATGTGCATTGTTGGATTCTGTGCCGAGCGCAAACATTTTATACTCACGCACATTCATCCTTGTACAGACGAACAGCACTTCATCAACATGGAGCAGGCACGTGAATTCGGCGACACAGCAACGTATTTATCGCATTTGATGGAATATGGTACGCACCTGTATGAAGGCGAACTCAACGGAGCACTTGCTGCAATTCAATCTTGGTTAGTGCGTCCCGACAAACTCCCTCCTATATGAAATTATTGACCTGGAATGTGAATGGCATACGCGCCATCGTCAAAAAAGACTTTGGTCAAATCCTTCAGAAACTCGATGCCGATGTGATTGGGTTGCAAGAGACCAAAGCACAAGATGATCAAGTTCGGGAAGCGCTTTTTGGATTATCCGGCTTGGAAGATTATCACATGTACTCGAGCTCGGCCATCAAGAAAGGATACTCAGGAACGGCCATACTCTCTAAGGTTGAGCCTCTGCAAGTGAATGCGGGCATAGGCGTGCAGGGATTAGACGATGAGGGCCGCGTCCTGCACGCGGAGTTCGAAGCCTTTCACTTCGTTACGGTGTATACTCCTAACTCATCGTCAGGTCTGAAACGACTTCCTTTTCGCAAGGAATGGGACCTGGCGTTCATTGATTTCATCCAAAAGCTAGACGCCTCGAAACCGGTCGTGTGCACAGGGGATTTAAATGTCGCTCATCAGGCCATTGATTTAGCGCGTCCCAAAGCGAACTACAACAAAACTCCGGGTTACACGCAGGATGAGATCGATGGCATGTCTCGGTTGTTGGAAGAGGGAAAACTCTGTGATTCCTGGCGCAGGAAGCATCCAAATGAAGTGGGATATTCTTGGTGGAGTTACCGGGGTGGCGCACGCGAAAAAAACGTAGGCTGGCGCCTTGATTACATGCTGGTGAGTGAGCGGTTAATGGACCGGGTTGATTCCGTGAAAATTCATGCCGATGTTGTGGGATCTGATCATTGTCCTGTTTTCCTTGATCTACAGGTTTAAACTAAGGAGCCTCAATTGCAATAACCCCTAATTTCCTGCTTTTTTCCTCTGTTCTTTTGGACGATAAACAAAGAACGCATGAGGAGAAAAATGAAGGGGCTAGCCGCCCAGATCGCCATGATCGCAATGGCCAATGTCACATGGAGTCAAGCAGATTGCCCGGCAGACATCAACGGAGATTTTGTGGTCGATTTGGACGACTTATTGGTCCTTCTCATTCATTATGGGGACAGCTGTGAAGATGCGACATCAGCTTATCCTTCTATTTACATCTCTGAGATTCATTACAATCCCCATTCCTCTCAAGGAAATGACAGTGATTGGGAGTTCCTGGAATTGTACAATCCCAACCCATATCCGCTTTCCCTTGCCCAATGGAGCCTGAACAATGCGGTGGAGCTAACGTTTCAAGCGGCCGACACCCTGCCGACTATGGGGTATTTCACGGTCGCTCGAAACTTGGATTCGCTTGCAACGGTATTACCTAGTTCAGCGTTTGCCCGTCAATGGAACAGCGGACAGAGCTTGAATAACACGGGCGAAACCATTGAAGTTCGTGCCCCTGATGGCACAGTCATCGCCTCTGTGTCGTATGAAGACAATGATGGGTGGGTTCCTGAACCGGATGGAAGTGGACCCAGCCTCGAGTGGATGGACGCCGGACTCCCCAATAATGCACCTGATTCATGGACGTTTTCTCTCATCCCAGGTGGTACGCCAGGACAGGAGAACAGCATGTGGGGATTGAGTGATCCTGAATGATTTTGTCAATCAGTGGCGGGGACGCAATAAGGTGTCCTTGCCATTGATCACTACTTCGAGTGCCTCCCCAGAACACAGGTCGACGGTTGTTTGATTCCCTCGAATATCCACTTCCAAAAGCCGATTGCGAAAATTGATCTTGAATGTAAGCCCGCTCCATGCTGGAGGCAATTGACCATTAAAATGAGGCTTGTCGTTTTTCACAGCAAAGCCGCCAAACCCTTCCACGACCGAGAGCCAGGTGCCCGCCATCGACGTAATGTGCAAACCCTCATGCACCTCCTTGTTGTAATCGTCTAAATCCAACCGAGAAGTACGCAAATAATGCCCGTAAGCTTCCTCCATGCGACCTAGTCTCGCGGCGAGAATAGCGTGAACGCAAGGAGATAAACTGGACTCATGCACCGTTTTGGGCTCGTAGAAATCATAATTTTCTGCAAGCGTTTCAGTGTCAAAATTGCCTCCAAAGAAATACATTCCCTGAAGAACATCTGCCTGTTTAATGAACACCGAGCGCAAGATTCGATCCCAGCTCCACTTCTGATTGATAGGACGTTCAGACGCAGGTAAGTCGGCAACTGTTAGCTGCTCTTTATCCAAAAACCCGTCTTGTTGCAAAAACACGCGAGTTCCTTCCAGTCTCGGAAAGTACATTTGATCGGGGATGGTAACCCAGTCTTGGAAAACTTGGGATTCATCGATAGCGTATTCAATAGAGAGCCTTTCCCAATCAGCGGGGTGGTGAACTTTTATCCAATCTGCCACTTCTCGGGCATATCGCATGCACCATGCCGCAATGTAATTCGTGTACCAATTGTTGTTGACGTTGTTCTCGTATTCGTTCGGACCTGTAACACCCAGCATGACATACGCCTTTCGGTGTTCTGACCATTGAACACGCTGTTGCCAGAACCTTGCGACGGCCAGCAATACAGCGAAACCATTGGTCCGCAAGTAGTCTTCGTCTCCAGTGTAGTTGACATAGTTCCAAATGGCATAGGACATCGCCCCGTTGCGGTGAATTTCCTCGAAAGTGATTTCCCACTCATTGTGGCATTCCTCACCGTTCATGGTCACCATTGGATACAGTGCAGCACCTTTGTCAAAACCAAGTTTTACTGCATTTTCAATCGCTTTATCCAAATGTCGATACCGATAAAGCAACAATTGCCTTGCAACCGAAGCGGAATGCCCAGCTAAATAAAAAGGCAAACAGTAGGCTTCGGTATCCCAATAGCTCGCTCCCCCATATTTTTCTCCAGTGAACCCCTTCGGCCCTATGTTGAGCCNAGGATCATCCCCTCGGTAGGTTTGATTTAATTGAAAAATATTGAACCNAATCGCTTGCTGTGAAGCAACGTCTCCCTCGATGACGATATCGGCCTGACNCCAAATCGAATCCCAAGCAGCTTTGTGTTCCTCCAGGTTTAATGCCCATCCCGTTTTTTGAGCGCGCGCTGCGTGCTCATCTGACAAAGAACGAAGCTTCGATTTTGGATGGCGAACCGTCGTGGTAATGCCGACATACTTTTCCACTTCAAGCCATTCTCCTTTCTTCAAGTCATGCGCATACACATAGCCTGTTTTGAAATCAGATTTAAAGGAAGTTCCCGACAACAACCTTTGGAACTCTCCCTGGTTGGAAGCAATCGTTGCACCTGTCCACATTGAAAAGCACACTCCAAAATCTGATTTTTGAGTCGATGCTTCAATTGAAGCCAATCCCTCCCCTTCAGATTCCACCGCAGAAATGGACCAAAATTGATCATCCCAATTGGAATCTTCGTTTTTGACCGCTGCGTCAAGTGCCGACGAGACTTCGACGGAGCAATTCGCAGCTTGAATTGCGTAGCGCAAACACCCCAACTCTGGCTGGGCCATGGAACAAAACCGTTCTGCGCGAACAGCAACACCCGAGCCGTTCGACATGGTCAACTTGAATTCTCTGCGCAATACGCCTTCCTTCATGTTCATCCCCCATTCAAAGTGATCGACGGACTTCGCCGTATACAAGTCAAGGACCTCACCGTTGACCTTCACTCCTATGTCAATCCAATTTGTTGAATTCAACACCTTGGCGAAAAATTCGGGATACCCATTTTTCCACCATCCCACCTTCGTCTTGTCCGGGTAGTACACTCCACCGAGGTAAGACCCTCTCAGCGATGTGCCTGAAAAACCTTCCTCAAAATTCGCGCGTTGTCCAAAGCGTCCATTGCCAATGGACAAAATAGATTCAAAGGATTCCACATCCGTGCCATGATTCCAGCCCGAACAGCCTAAATTCCATGAATCGATGACGCCTGACATATGTGCAAACTTAAGGGTTGAACCCTTCAAGGACATGATCCCACGTCCTGCCCTCAAAGCCAGGTATCACATATCTCGCACCGGACAATTCAGAGGCATTGCCTACCCCTACAACCTCAAAACCACCTGCACGCGCTGCATCAATTCCAGACTGAGCGTCCTCGAATACGATGCATTCAGGTGGATTCGCACCCAGCGCTTTAGCTGCCATGAGAAAGACTTCAGGGTCGGGCTTCGACAACGTGATGTGATTTCCGTCCACCAACGCGTCAAACGCATCCAACAACTCGAGTCGTTCCAAGATCATCGTTGCATTCTTAGAAGAAGAGCCTAAGGCTATCTTGATCCCCTTTGCTCTAAGTTCATGCAACAAATCTCTTACACCCGGCAAGGCATCTTTGGGCTGCGTTTGATCTGCGAGTTGCAGGTAATGCGTATTCTTTCGATCCATGAGCTTCAATTTGGTCGCTGGATCCAGAATGAGCCCTCCTTTTCTGAGTATGTACTCTAGACTGTCAACCCGCGACACTCCTTTGAGGCGTTCGTTGTCTTCATGGCTAAATGGCACGCCCAATTCCTCCGCCAATCTATTCCAAGCTACAAAATGATGGGCTGCTGTGTCAACAATGACTCCATCCAAATCAAATATACAAGCTTGAAACACCATGTTATCAGTCGTTTAAAATGTATTTTACGTGGTAATCTGCCAATCCATCAACTGGTCGTTTGATGATCTTTCCCACGCGAATCCCCTCGCGTTCGCAAACATGGCAAAGCACATCTTGGAAGTGAAAAGCAACAGAACCAACGAAATGAATGGGAACCTCCCGGTAGTTTTTGTAACACTTCACGTGCACATCCACAAAGGACTGGAAGCCCTCTTCTAAAAGCGAAATCACTTGCGGAACCTCTCGGTGCCGACCCAGGAACGTCATAAAAGAAGCCAGAAAGACATTGGCGTTGGGCTCTTTGTAGACTCGGTTGACAATATCGTCTTTTGAGAAATTAAACGTCGCATTGAAATCAGCCTCGACCATAGGGTCCAATTTATGGTATAGGTGCAAGGCAAGAAGTCGTTTACCAAACCAAGACCCACTTGCCTCATCCCCTAGGATGTAGGCCAAGGCTGGCACTTCCTCGCTCGTGACATGACCGTCAAAAAAACAAGAATTAGAACCTGTTCCGATAATGCAAGTAATGGCCGGTTCGCCCGAATACGTGCTGTACGCCGCACCATCTAAATCGTGCCCTACATGCACTTTAGCATTGACGAAAACTCGCTGAAGGCCTTCTCGAATCACGGCGCAAAGCGGCTCGGAGCTGCTTCCAGCGCCATAAAAATACACCTTAACTACATCCTCCGCTATGGCAGCGGCCTCAGTAGAGTCTTGCATTTTCGCTTCAACGAGATCGGCATTATGGAAGTAGGGGTTGAAACCCATGGTATGGAATTCTCCTTCCGTCTTACCGTGCTCATCCATGATCATCCAATCGCACTTCGTCGAGCCACTATCTGCTACTAAAATCTTCAAATTTTCTCGGTTTTTGGTGAAGAAGAATCCAAACAACGAAAGAGGCTATTACAGCCGCTCAACTAAGTCAGCAACGCGTGTAGCGTATCCCGCCTCATTATCGTACCAGCCGAAAACTTTCACTGTTTTCCCCATGGATCGCGTCAGGTCTGAATCAAAAATGCAGCTGTGTGGATTTCCTACAATATCAACTGAAACCAACGGTTCCGTGGAGTACTCCAGAATACCTTTCATCGGTCCTTCCGCTGCATCCTTCATAGCCTTGTTTACCTCTTCCGCTGTTACCTCGCGTTTGAGAACTGCGGTCAAATCCGTTACAGAACCCGTGGGTGTTGGAACTCGTATGGCCAATCCATCCAATTTTCCAGCTAATTGTGGCAAAACCAAACCCACTGCCTTCGCCGCTCCCGTTGATGTCGGAATCATTGACAAGGCTGCGGCTCTCGCTCTGCGCAAGTCTTTGTGCGGAGAATCTTGGAGCCGCTGATCCGCTGTGTACGCATGCACGGTGGTAATCAATCCATGTTCTACACCGAATGCATCATCCAAGACCTTGGCCATCGGAGCAAGGCAATTGGTCGTGCAGGACGCATTCGAAACGATGCGATCCTCACTGGTCAAGATGTCATCGTTCACCCCCAATACGACAGTCTTCATCGAACCCTTCGCAGGAGCAGAAATTACCACCTTACCGGCTCCGGCCTCCAAATGCAATCCCGCCTTTTCTTCACTCGTAAACACCCCGGTAGATTCTACCACAACATCCACCTTCAATTGGGCCCAAGGCAATTCCGCTGGATTCCGCTCAGCTGTAATATGGCGTGTCGTTCCATTCACGACCAGATGCCCGTTGACTACTTCCACTGTACCATTGAATTTACCGTGGATACTATCGTACTTCAGCAAATGAGCAAGGGTGTCTACATCAGTCAAATCATTGATGGCAACAACTTGAACATCCTCTCGATCCAGCATTTGACGAAACGCCAGTCTTCCAATTCGGCCAAAGCCGTTGATGGCTACATTTTTCATTTAGTTCTTTTTTCCGTAGGTTAAATAGACAAAATTTTCGCAATCCTCACTTCATCTTTTAGTGAGGCAGACTTATTCTCAATAACTTCCTCAAACGGGAAATACACCAGTTGGTCATTGACCACACCCGCCATCACATTTCGTTTTCCAGACAACAATCCTTCAACCGCTGCCACACCCAAACGAGAGGCCAGCACTCGATCCGCACAGCTTGGATCACCGCCTCTCTGAAGGTGACCGAGGACCGTTATGCGCGTCTCGTATTTGTTATCAATCGCATGAACCTTTTTTGCGATTTCAAAGGCACCACCTTCTGGATGACCTTCCGCCACAATCACAATACTGGACGTTTTATTGGAAGCTTGACCGCTGTTGAGAATCTCCACCAAGTCGTTGATGGAAATACCCGATTCTGGCGTCATAACCGCTACAGCTCCTGTGGCAATTCCGGAATGCAATGCGATGAAACCGCTATCGCGTCCCATCACTTCTACGAAAAACAAGCGATTGTGGCTGTCTGCCGTGTCACGGATCTTATCCACTGCTTCCACCACCGTATTGGTCGCTGTATCGAATCCAATGGTAAAATCGGATCCAGATAAATCGTTATCAATGGTTCCAGGTATACCTATGATCGGAAATCCTGTTTCTCTGCAAAAATGCATCGCCCCCTCAAAGGTGCCATTGCCGCCAATTACGACAAGCGCATCCACCTCATGTTCCAAGAGGGCTTGGTGAGCCAATCTTCTTCCTTCCACTGAATGAAAACTTTTGCAGCGGGCAGATTTCAGAATAGTTCCTCCACGGCCTAGGATTTTAGCCACCGAACGGACGTGGAGACGTTTAAAGTCCCCATCAATGAGTCCTTGGTACCCCTGAAATACCCCTACCGCCTCGCATCCATGGTACACGGATGTTCGGACCACCGCTCGGATGGCCGCATTCATCCCTGGAGAATCACCTCCAGAAGTCAAAACCGCGATTTTCTTCATGCTTTCAATGTGAATCAGTCCATCGTTCTTCATTTGAACGGCAGCGAATATAAGACGTTTAAAAGCACATTTACAAACTTAGTGTAACAGATACACTAATAACGTCACCCTGCTTTATTGTACTTTTGACACTATGCAACAGAATGAGACCCTGCACTTGTCTGTAGACTGTGTTCTTTTCGGTTACGATGACGCAGGCCTCAAAGTCTTGTTAATCAATCAGAAGAGAACGGAACCCGCTGACAGCAACGTAAAGCCTATGTCCCAATTACCCGGTGACTTGATCCTTCTGGATGAAGGCCTCGACGAAGCTGCAGCCCGGGTTTTATACGAATTAACTCAGCTGAATGGAGTCTATCTCAAGCAGTTTCATGCTTTTGGTGACCCCAACCGGGTGAAAGATTTGAAAGACAGAGCCTGGTTGCGGTCCGTCCGCACCCAGCCGGAACAACGAGTTGTAACCGTGGGGTACTTTGGACTGGTGAGTTTGCATGATTTCAATCCCAAACCCGCTTCCTTTGCTGGCAGCGCTGACTGGATTGACCTGCAGGATATAGGAGAACTCGCATTTGATCACAATGAAATTCTCTCCGGTGCAATCGATGCCTTGCAGAGTCAATTAGAAAGTCAACACATTAGCTTCGAACTACTGCCTAAAAAATTCACCATCAGTCAACTACAGTCTCTTTATGAAGTAGTTCTTGAAAAGAAGTTTGACAAAAGAAACTTTCGCAAAAATGTCAAAAAGATGAGCCACGTGGTTCCGTTGGACGAAAAACAACAAGGCGTGATGCACAAACCCGCACAGCTTTTCAGCTTCAACCGCGATGAACTTGAGTCTTAAGCAACGCATGAATCGAGGTTTCATCGGATTCGTTGCGGTGTTCACCTTCTGCTCGTCCATGGCACAAGAGCTGGGAATCTTAACCCACCCTGACAATGGTGCTGCCTTCTTAAGTGAAGAAATTCCATCTGTGCACATAACATGCGGTGACGCCATCGAATGGATGTTTGAGGAGGAGAATTGGTACGCTGACGTAGAACACCCTGCGACGTTTATTTTCACCAGCTTGGCCGGTTCGGATACCCTGGCAAATGTGGGCTTCCGTTTGCGGGGAAACACTTCGCGAGCAGCGCCGAAAAAATCATTTAAGATCTCCTTTGATACATTCGAATCAGATCAAGAATGGAACGGTTTAGATAAATTAAATTTAAACGGCGAACACAACGATCCCAGTGTTATCAGGTCGCGGCTTTCATGGGAGTGTTTGAGAGATGCTGGTGTCCCCGTCTCACGCGTGCAGCACGTCAACCTGTACATCAACGGAACGTTTTATGGGGTCTATGCCAACATCGAACACATCGACGGAGAATGGCTTGAAAAACGATTTGACCATGCCCATGGCAACCTCTGGAAGTGCACTTATCCTGCTGATCTGAATTTCATTAGCAACAATGCCGATGCGTACAAATTCACGCCGAGTTGGTCTGACCAACGTGTATATGACTTGAAGACCAACAACCTCAATGATGACTACTCGGCATTGGCTGCATTCATTGACGCCTTAAACAATACTGCATTGGATGAACTGCCATGTTCATTGGAGCGAATCTTTGACGTGGATGCTTACCTCAAAATTGCCGCTGGTGAAATTCTTTCTGGCCACTGGGACAATTACATTGGAAACCGAAATAATTTTTACCTCTACCAGCGATCGACAGATCACCGGTTGATGTACATTCCGTATGACATGGATAACACCATGGGAATCCAGTGGTTTGGGGAATGGACCACGCAAGATATTTACGCTTGGACCACGGGAAACGACCGCCCCTTGTACAGTCGTTTGCTCCAGGTTCCGCAGTACCGGGATCGGTTTACCTGGTACATCCGTTGGTGGATGGAAAACTATTACACGGAGGATTGGATCGATCAACGGGGTGATTGGCTTATCAGTCTATTGGAACCGCACATCGAAAACGACACCTTTTATTCTTCAAGCTATTCCTTCGGTTTACAAGACTTTATGGAGTCCATGGACGAGCCATGGGGATCCCATGTTGCCCATTCCCTGAATGGCTATGCGGCATCTCGGTTGTTTTGGGCCGACATCCAGGCGGACGAAATCACAGCAGCCCCTCCCCCTGTCCAATGCTGGGCAGAAGGTCCACGATTGAACGATTCAATTCAAGTGAAGTGCTGGGTTCCCGAAAATGAAGACCTCACGTCTTGGGCTTTTGAACTGGAATTGGACATCGACGGCTCGACCAGCGAACACCCTTTGGACTTGATTGGAATCAATGAGCACGGACATGAATGGGGTACCTCGGTTCCGCTGAACAATGGCTCAGATGTGCATTGGATGGTCTCGTTCACGAATCCGGAAGGAGCGCTTAACACGTCGCCCTGCGAGCCTCAACGCATTTGGAATACGGGATCGCCCATCCCTCTTTTGATCAACGAAGTCATGCCTGTAAACAATTCTGTTATTGCGGATGCTACAGGCCATTACGGCGATTGGGTGGAACTTTTGAACCATGGAAGCACTCCTATGAATGTGGGGAATTATTACATCACCAACCGGTTAATGGAACCCGCTCGCTGGCCGCTGCCAAGCGTGACGTTGGAGCCTGGACAGCACTTGCTCATTTGGTGCGATGATGAACCCGTAAACGGACCGTTGCACTCTTCCTTTACCCTGAATGGTGGTGGCGACGAAGTGTTCATTATGCACCAAGAGGATGGTGCGTGGCGCGTTATCGATGATGCTGAATGGTCCAATGCTCCCGAAAATGCCAGCTGGGGACGATCCACAGATGGCGCGGACGATTGGATGTGGTTTCATGACAACCTTGGCAACAGTCCTACGCCCAATGGGCCGAATGGTGTTGCCACTTCCATCGATTCATCCGCCAAGGATGAACTTTGGGACAGCTGGAATCCAATCAATCCTTGCAACCATCCTTGTCAGATCAAATTTCCAATGGCCACAGATTGGAGTCTCATGAGCGGGTCTGGCCAACTGCTATTGACAGGATTTGGTGACCAATCTTTGCTTAATCTTCCATCTAGCACGTATCACCTCCTGCTATATCCAGATGGTAATCCTATTGCACGAAAGCTCATCATTCAATAAACTCAGCATGCAAATCAAGCATCTTTTCTCCGCGACTTTATTGGCCGTAGCAAACATCGGTGCTGCCCAACTCGTATGGACGGAACCTGCCTTCCCTACCATGGAAGATGAGGTAACGCTCTATTACAACAGTGCCCTTGGAAATGGAGAACTCGAAGGGGTCATCCCCGTCTACATTCACACGGGTGTTATCACAAGCAATAGCAGCGGTCCCAGTGATTGGCAAAATGTTCAAACTGCATGGGGCACGTCCGATGCGGATGCACTCATGAACCCTGAAGGTGCGGGAATCCACAGCTTTGATTTCAATGGCCTGACCTTGACCGACTATTATCAGCTGGATGCCAATGAAACAATAGAAAGCCTTGCCATGGTTTTTCGCAACAGCAACGGCTCCTTGGTCGGAAGGAATGCAGATGGCTCGGACATTTTCTTCGAAGTCAGCAGCGGCTCGTTCAGTACGTCCTTGCAAACCCCCGAAAACGGTTATGCTGTTTTGGACCTGGGAGAATCCCTCACCATTTTGGGACAAGCGAGTGAAACATGTGATTTGACCTTGCTTGTGAACGGCGTTGAATCCGCCTCCACCATGGGAACAGAACTGGCGTATGAATTTGAAGCCACTGCAGGTGGTCAGTTCAATTTGGAACTCGTTGGCGACAATGGCAGTATGATAGCCCAGGACGTGGCCACCATCACGGTGCTTCCTGAGGACCCCATCACGGGCTGGCCTCCTTCCGGCTCGGAAGATGGGATTCATTACCCTAACAGCACCAGTGCGTTTCTACAATTGCATGCCCCCGGCAAGGAATTCGTTTTTGTAGTTGGAGACTTCAATGATTGGCAGCTGAGTTTTGACTATTTAATGACGCAAACCCCGGACGGCAACAAGCACTGGATTGAACTCGACGGCCTCGAAGCTGGTGCTTCGTATCGTTTTCACTACCACGTCATGCCGGATGATATGCGCGTGGCCGACCCCTATACTGAAGTTGTTCTGGATCCGTGGAATGACCAATGGATTCCCGAAACGACCTACCCTAATTTGCTTTCTTTCCCTAACATGCTGACCGAAAACACCCCTGTTTCCGTTCTCCAGCCTGGTGCACCCGAGTTTCCGTGGACCGATTCAAATTTCGATCGACCGAGCAAAGAATCACTGATCATTTATGAGTTGCTGGTTCGGGACTTTACAGAAGAACGGAATTATCAAACGATTCTTGACACGCTCGATTATCTCGAGCGACTGGGAATCAATGCCATTGAATTTATGCCCGTCAACGAGTTCAATGGGAATGATAGTTGGGGGTACAATCCGACTTTTTATCAAGCATTGGACAAGGCATATGGAACCAAAGAAGCATTTAAGGCGCTCATCGATGCCTGCCATGATCGAGGGATTGCGGTCATTTTGGATGTGGTGTTAAACCATGCCGATTATCCCAACCCTTTCCTCAAACTCTATTGGAACGAAGCGAACTTCCAACCTGCTTCAAACAATCCTTGGTTCAATGAAGTATCCCCCAGTCCGGAGTCCTGGTTCTTCGATTGGAACCATGACAATGCAGCCACCCAGTACTTCATGAAACGAACCCTGTCGTATTGGGTCGATGAATACCATGTGGACGGCTACCGACTCGATTTTTCGAAAGGAATGACCCAGACGCCTGGCAATGTATCCGGCTACGATCAAGCCCGAATTGATTTGCTTACGGAGTATGCTCAGCATCTTTGGCAGGAGGATGACGAGGTTTATATGATCCTCGAGCATTGGGTGGATTTATCCGAAAACCAAGCCCTCGTCAACAACGGCTTCATGGTTTGGGCCAACGTATCTCACGATTACAGTGAAGCGGCTATGGGGTATGCTTCAAATTTGAACTGGGCCAGTTACCAGACCCAATCCATGGCAAATCCAGGTGTGGTCTCTTATCCAGAAAGCCACGATGAGGAACGATTGATGTACAAGTCTCTTGAATATGGAAACGGAAATGGAGACTACCAAGTGACAGATTTACCAACTGCATTGAAGCGGATTGAGGCAATTCAATGCTTCAACTTGCTATTGCCGGGGCCCAAATTACTCTGGCAATTTGAGGAATTGGGATACGATTACAGCATCAACACCTGCAGTGATGGGGTGACCATCAATGAAGACTGTAGAACGTCCTCCAAGCCTGTTCGATGGGATTACCGCGATGACCCCAATCGATACCGGATTCACGAAGTGATTTCCGGCTTAGCGACGCTCAAAACAGACTATCCCGATCCGTTTCAAACCACCAATTTTAATTGGGATGTCGGGGGGTATGGCAAACGCCTTCATCTCAATGGAGAATCAATGAACGCCATTGTAGTCGCCAATTTTCAGGTAACAAATTTGAGTATGATCCCCGGCTTTCAGCATGCAGGAACATGGTATGATTATTTTTCGGGGGAACCGCTTCAGATCGATGATATTAATGCATTCATGGATTTTGCTCCGGGTGAATACCATGTCTATGTTGACCAAGAAATTGATTTTCCTGCTCACGTGCAGTCCTTGCAAGCACCAGCAACCTCCTCAGCCCCGTTTCCCAATCCGACTTCAGGAATGGTGCAATGGGCAATCAATCAGCCTGAGGCTTTGCAGGCGATACGTGTCTTTGACGCAAAAGGCGCCCTGATAATGGACGCTGCATCGTTCACCATTCTGTCAAATGGACAGGGGCTCCAACTAGATTTGTCTGTTCTTCCCAGCGGGATATACTCGATTTTTGCTATTGGGAATGAGTCATTTGACTTCGCTCAAGTGCATATTATTGCATGAACGTTGAAAAGTCCTCGCATACTTCGTGTTGAAAACACACCTTCTCAGCCTTAATTTCGACCTACAAACTTTCCTTTGATGATGAGAAACGCACTAACCCTGATGTCCGCCTGTTTGTGGGTCGCCCTTGCACAGGCCCAATCGCTTAGCGGCGTCATTCAAGATTCCAATGGTACGCCATTGCCTGGTGCCTCCGTGGTAGCAGATGGAATCAAGGCCAATTTACTGATAGAAATGGTCGTTATGAGCTGAGTCTTACTCCTGGAAATCACTCCGTGCAGTTTTCTTACATTGGATACATTGCTCAAAACAAGCAAGTCACCATGGGCTCAGGAAGCATTGTCTTGAATGTCACCCTGGCCGATGATGCGGTGCTCATTGACGACGTTGTCGTCGTTGGTTATGGGGTGTTCAGCGGAAGAAAGAGGTCACAGGCAGCATTGTCCAAGTCAACGCGAAACAAATCACAGGGATACAAACTCCTTCATTCGAAGCAGCCCTCCAAGGGCAAGCAGCGGGTGTTCAAGTAAGCCAATCCTCTGGCATCGCAGGCGCACCATCCTTGATTCGAGTTCGCGGTGTGGCATCTGTATCTGCAGCGGGTGACCCACTTTATGTGGTTGATGGCATTCCGATTACCCAGGAATATTTCTTGCGGGGGAATTCAGGGGCCATGAACAACAATCCCCTCGCTGCGATTAACCCGAACGACATTGAATCTGTTGAGATTTTGAAAGATGCAGCGGCCACCGGAATTTATGGCTCGCGGGGAGCCAACGGAGTGATTTTGATCACGACAAAACGAGGCAAAAAAGGCACATCGTTCGAATTCAGTACCCGAGCCGGAATCGGCACCGCAGCCACCCGTCCAAATATGATGGACACAGAAACCTACCTCACAATGCGGCAAGAGGCATGGGAAAACGATGGCGGCACGGGCTACGTGTGGTTGCCCAACATGACTTCTAGCTCTGATGATCCTCAAACGCGCAAAGACGCCTATTTAAGGGCAATGCAGACCAATACGGACTGGGTGGACCAATCGATCGGTGTTGGCAACAAAAACGCCGTCAATTTCGGCGTCCGCCAAGGAGGTGAACGGTACAACCTGTATGTCGGTATTGCGA
>JGI20151J14362_10001230_pt1 | contig 18626 bp, 20 predicted proteins | sample COG_01_FD_14362 | JGI IMG/M metagenome (IMG submission 14362)
GGCCTGCCAGATGAAATAGTAGTCGTTCGTATCCTGGGTGGTTTAGCGCCCGATAGTGAAGAACCCATGCCAGATGAAACACGACAGCTTGTTCAGGGCCACTGGCAAGCTATTGAGAAGCAAGTCCCCGCAACACAATTTAATCATGACTTTTGGGTTGATTGTGAGCCACGGCGTAGCACTTATCCTTCCTGTCGTGCTGTGATTGCAGCACGTAATCAAGGTCAGGAGTTTGATGCTGAAATGACTTTTGCGATTCAGCAGGCATATTACTTACATGCACGAAATCCGTCTGATTACTCAACCTTAATCGAGTTGTCTGATGAACTGGGGTTAGATAAAGACAGATTTGCCCAGGATATTAAGTCATTGGAGATAAATGAAACATTACATGAAGAAATAAAACAGTCGCGACGTTTGGGTTTAAATAGTTTTCCTGGCCTACTTTTGGACAATGGAGAAAAACAGCTAAGGATCAATCCAGATTATATAAATGCAGATGCAATGCTAGAGAAAACCCACGAATTTAATGAGTAACAAAATTAATACACATGTGCACTCTGTCTGTTTATTAAATGATATTGTGTGTTCTTCGCATCAAAAATTTTCAAACATAGACCATGATACATTTTATCCACGGCTTTTCACTCAATAACCTGCGAGGCGATATCTACGGTGGGCTTACAGCTGCGGTAGTTGCACTTCCGCTTGCACTTGCCTTCGGCGTTACGTCCGGCGTTGGTCCTTTGGCCGGAATGTACGGTGCGATCATTGTTGGTTTCTTTGCTGCAATTTTCGGTGGCACTCCAGCGCAAGTATCGGGTCCAACGGGTCCGATGACCGTTGTTATGACAGCGATTGTTATACATTTTGTACATAATCCAGCAATAGCTTTCACCATCGTCATGCTGGGCGGCGCGTTTCAAATACTCTTTAGCGTGCTTAAGTTTGGTCGTTATATCAACCTAGTACCTTATCCGGTCATCTCCGGTTTTATGAGTGGAATTGGTTGCATCATTATTATTTTGCAATTGGCACCTTTTGTTGGAGAGGTTGGTGCTGGTGGGCCATTAAAATCGATCTTGGCGCTACCAAAATTATTGAGTCAGATTCATTCGAGCGCCTTAATGCTTGGCGTCGTTGCTCTTGCGACAGTCTGTTTTATTCCCCACCGTATAAATCGTTATATACCCGGGCCATTACTCGCACTGTTATTAGGCACGGTGCTTAGCTACTTTTTTCTGAGAGATGTAAGCATCATTGGTGAGATACCTAGTGGCCTTCCCAGTATTCAACTTCCGGTTTTTTCTATTGAAGAATTTGCGGTGATTGTAAAGTATTCATTGGTACTTGCCTTTCTCGGTTCCATTGATTCTTTATTAACATCATTGATAGCGGATAGCATTACGCGCACACACCATAAGTCTGATCGTGAATTATTCGGTCAAGGTATAGGCAATATTGTCAGCGGCTTGTTTGGTGGTTTGCCGGGTGCAGGCGCAACTATGCGCACTGTCGTTAATGTCCGGGCGGGCGGGCGAACTCCAATTTCAGGTGCATTGCATGCCCTTGTTTTATTATTAATGGTCTTGGGCCTAGGCGCACTTGCAGAACATATACCGCATGCCGTGCTTGCAGGGATATTGATTAAAGTGGGGTTCGATATCGTTGACTGGAAATACTTAAGTCGGATTCGGAGTGCGCCTCGTTCCGGCATGTTGATAATGCTGACCACTTTTCTATTAACTGTATTGGTCGACCTCATTACTGCCGTTGCCGTTGGAACAGTTATGGCTAGCCTACTCTTTGTTAAGCGTATGTCTGATTCGCAAGCTGGGAGTATGAAAATTGTTGGAAACCCCGACGACTGGAATGAATTGACAGAAATAGAAGCTGAAATCCTTGAGAGAGCAGACGGACACATTGTCCTGTTTCATATTGAAGGGCCAATGAGCTTTGGCTCCGCCAAGGGCATCGTTCAGAGACTAAACGCTGACCGCGAGCAAGATGTGTTGATAATCGATTTTTCAGATGTGCCGTTTATTGATAGCACCGCGTCGATGGCAATAGAAGAAGTTATACTCAAAGCACAAAGCGACAATGATTATGTTGTTCTATGTGGCATGTGCCCATCGGTAGAGAACGTATTACGTCAAATTGGTGTAACCAAACTATTGCCCGACAATCAAATAACGCAAACTCGATTACAGGCATTGAAAATATCAGAGCTGATGTTGGATAAATAGGCGAAATTATTTAAACCCGATTGTCCAATACGAAATGCACCAATAATTTATATTTCGCTAGCTAAGCAGTATAATTGCAACCCTAAATCCCTTCGTTTATTAGGATCAATATAGTCAGAAATGAAGACATAACCCCCTGAATTTTAATCTAATCAAAGAGTTTGTAGCTTGTGTGAAGCTATTAATCTGGTAAATATAATATACTCAAGAGGCCTCTCTTAAATTAACAATTGCTAACTAGTTCCAAAAAGAGTAGAGACTTTTAGGAAACTTTCTTTATAATGCCTATAAATGAACCATGTAGTTAAACCATCGTCTTATGTACGTTAGAAGTTTTCCTGCCAAGTTAAACTCAAAACCACACGAATTAATAATTTAAAAGTATGAAGATTGTAAAAGGAGAATTAAGCCTCGGGCGATTTCTAGTGCCTTACCGCATATATGGTGAAGCAGAGAAGACTATCGTCTGTATTAGCGGGGCAAAACAGACGATGGCAGCATGGCGATCATTCGTCAGTCACTTTGTTTCTGATTATTCCGTTGTTGTGTTTGACTTGCCGGGCCAAGGGCGTGGAAAAGTACTCTCTGGCGCACCAGGTATAACATTTGACGAACAGATTGATGTATTACATAACGTAATCAATGAAACCAACAGAAATGGCACGGTAATTTTAGCGGCTGCTTCATGGGGAACGATCATCTCCGTTGCATTAGCCGCACGTTATCCCGAATTAGTAGATAAAATGATCTTGGGCAGTTTTGGTGCAAAACCTAATAAGGCAGTGATCGAAGTAATCAAAGAAGGAAAAGAGCTGTTCGATACTAACAATAGCGATGATATAGCACCTTTGATGATAGAAAAATTTGGTCAGCACATCCCTGATACCCATAAAAAGCAGATTATCGAGCAGTTTCGTGGCATGAGTCGTGAACAATTCCTTAGCTTCTATGACCATTGTGAATTTGTTGAACAGGCATCAGATATCGAAGATTTTATCGATCTAGGAAATATCACTGCGTCTACTCTTATATTGAGTGGCGAGTTTGATGCGATTTTAGATCCGGGCGATATAGAAAAAGCCTCTTCCCGAATTCCTGATTGTGAATTCAAGATGATCCCTGGCGCTGGGCATTTCCTGCACTGGGAACAAGCAGACATTCTTCATACCTATAGTGAGTTCCTCGCCAGATAATAATTTGGTGGGCTCTGACCTTCCTGAGTCTAAACTTGATTTGAAGCCGATTGATAAGGTTTCTAATATTGAGTCCACAGAATTCTCAAAATCCTATTTCAAGCCGCTCCGGCCGTTGGTGATTCAGGACATGGCAAAAGCCTGGCCTGCATTAGATAAATGGAGCCCTGAATTCTTCAAAAAACAGCACGGCGATAAACAAGTTAAAGTCTATGACTCAAGTTTCGTCTCTGCCGGNAAGAATTACATGTCAAAGTCAAAGAGCATCTCCTTTAGGGACTATATCGATGCGGTTGTAACTAAAGANCAAGACCTGCGAATGTTTCTCTATAATATCAAATCTGAGATCCCGGAATTAGTCGACGACATCACCTTTCCCTCNATATTAAAGGGCATATCACGAAATTTTGTTTTTATGTTTTTTGGTTGTAAGGGTTCAGTAACCCAGATGCACTTTGATATCGACATGTCACATGTGCTTCACACAGCCCTCTACGGAAAAAAAACGGTTTATCTGTTCCCTTATGAGCAAGGAAAGAATCTACATGGCTATCCATTTACTTGTAGAAGCTATGTTGATGTTGAGAAACCAGATTTCAAGCAGTTTCCTGGCTTAAAGAATGTGGAAGGCTATAAGGTGGTGCTTGAAAGAGGAGAAACATTGTATATCCCTAGCGGTTATTGGCACCATTTTGTCTACGATGAACCTAGTTATGCGATTTCATTACGCTGTACCAGTCAAACCTGGACGGGTAAATTACATGGCGCTTTTAATCTGCTGATTATGTCTCCGATTGATAGATTAATGAATAAAATATCGCCACAGGGTTGGTTTAATTGGAAACAACAACAAGCTCTTAAAACACATTAGTTCACGATTAGATTATTTATCCACGTTTAGTCTTTTGAGTTTTGTCGGCCACTCTATTTCTATAAAAAACGTTTTATTACTTCCCATTGCAATAATTTTTGTTCGAATGTAAGTGCTGCATGCGCAGGGCTGGTGGATGGTAGTCTGAAAAAGGATAGGTTTTGCTGTGCTTGATCCAGAGTCTTTAAACTATTCTTCTTAAAGAGTTGCTCGGCTTTTGCGCCATTAAAGAAAACAGCATTAACGTGCTTATGCTTTGAGAAGAATTCTTTAAAATCATTCGTCTCTATGGTGGATTGATCAATATCAGAATCAAGACTACCTTCGCGATAACAACTTTTTAAGACATCCCATAACGCAATATTATTTTTTAATAATAGCGTTTTGCGTTCGTCATAAGTCAGCTCATTACCTGCTTTAAGTAACTTGAGCATAATGGGCCAAAAACTATTACGTGGGTGCGCATAGTATTGGTTTTCCACAAGCGACTTTTGTCCTGGCATGGACCCTAGTATCAGAATCTTTGTATCAGGAGCTGCAATAGGCGGAAAACCGTGATTAGTAGACATAATTCAGAAATTACTGTTTCTAATTGCAACACCTCAAGAAATTATTGCAAAAAAGGGTGTGTAAGATTTTGCACTTGCCGGATATGCAAGTACAATCTGCACCACTTTTTGGCACCGGCAAGGCAGAGGGGACATTGCCGGTGATTCTTTTGCTCTTTTGTCCTTCAAATCAATAACTTATAGAAGTTAGGGGAATTTATATGTCAGGCATAACAATATGGGTAACTACAATCCTGTCGCTGATGGGCTTGGGAATAGCCTTCTTTTACATGAAGAAGGTTGTAAGTATACCACTTGATCTTGGGCTGGATGAAGCTCAGGCAAAGAAGCTAACCTTCATCCACGGCGCTATTGCCGAAGGAGCCATGGCTTTCTTGAAGCAGGAATACAAAGTCCTGACGATATTCATGGTGGTATTTGCCGCCATTATCGCCATTCTGATCAACGATACTCATACCCCTGATATTCATGAGGGTATCTATACCGCTATCGCTTTCCTCTTTGGTGGCGCGATATCCATCGCTTCTGGCTATATCGGCATGAAGGTAGCGACTCAAGGCAACGCTCGAACTACGGTTTCTGCGAAGAAAGACATTTCCGCAGCTTACGATGTGGCCATTAACTCTGGTGCGGTAATGGGATTTGCCCTTGTAGGACTAGCGACCCTCGGACTGGTTATCATCTATGTGGTGATGAGCACCTTGCTTGCTGACCTTGGTCCTGAGAATAACCACATCCTTATGGAAGTGATTGCTGGCTTTGGACTAGGTGGTTCTACAATCGCTTTATTTGCACGAGTTGGCGGCGGTATCTTCACTAAGGCTGCAGACGTTGGTGCTGACCTGGTAGGTAAGGTTGAGCAGGGCATCCCAGAGGATGATCCCCGTAACCCTGCCGTGATCGCAGACAACGTTGGCGACAACGTGGGTGATGTTGCTGGCATGGGCGCTGACCTTTTCGGTTCTTGTGCAGAAAGCACCTGTGCTGCAATGGTTATAAGTGCGGTAGTTTTTGCCGGCAACCCAGATGCAATGCTGTTCCCAATTTTGATCAGTGCTGTAGGTATTCCAATAGCCTTGCTCACTAAACTCTTAGTTGGCGTAAAGACTGAAGACGACGTGGCGCCAGCGCTGATGAAGCTACTAATTATATCCAGCGCCATTATGGCAGTGGTTATGTACTTCGTTACTATTGCTCTGATTCCAGAGCAATTCGAATTGAACGGCGCTGACTATACCAATCTCGGTGTTTATCTCTGCTTCTTGGCTGGATTGGTTTCAGGCTTGGCGGTTGGCTTATTAACGGGCTACTACACTTCTGAAAAATTCGGCCCCGTAAAAGAAGTCGCAAAGTCTTGTGAGACTGGTGTTGCTACTAACATCATCTACGGTCTTGCACTCGGTTATAAGAGTACAGTGCTTCCTTATATTGCCATCGCGATAAGCATCTTCATCTCTTGGGAGCTCGCAGGCATGTACGGCATCGCTATTGCCTCTCTAGGTATGTTGGGTAGCTTGGTGCTCACTCTTACTATTGATGCTTACGGGCCTGTTGCAGACAACGCCGGCGGTATTGCTGAGATGGTGGGCCTAGAGTCAGAAGTTAGACGTAGAACTGACATCTTAGACTCTGCTGGTAATACTACTGCAGCGATTGGTAAAGGATTTGCCATCGGTGCTGCAATATTGACTTCTCTAGCTTTGTTCGCGGCCTTTATTACTACTGCCGAAACATTGCGCGGTGAGCCTATATCCATGAGCTTGTTGGAGCCTCTGGTTTTCACTTTCTTGTTTGTTGGTGCAGTTTTGCCTTTCTTGTTCTCTGCCATGACTATGAAGTCAGTTGGTATAGCGGCATTCGCGATGATCGAAGAAGTGCGTCATCAGTTCAAGACGATTCCAGGCATCATGGAAGGCACAGGTACTCCTGACTATGCGAAATGCGTAGCCATCTCAACGCAGGCGGCTCTAAAAGAAATGATAGCTCCTGGTGTGTTGATCATGGGTTCGCCAATCGTCGTTGGCTATCTGTTCGGTGTTGAGGCAGTTGCCGCTATGTTGATCGGTTCATTGGTCACCGGTGGTGTACTTGCGATCTCTTCCTCTAACAGTGGCGGCGCTTGGGATAATGCTAAGAAATATATCGAAGCAGGTAACCACGGTGGCAAGGGCTCTGATGAGCACACTGCGGCTGTTGTTGGTGATACGGTTGGTGATCCGATGAAAGATACTTCAGGTCCTTCACTGAACATTCTTATCAAGCTATCTGCAATTCTTAGCTTAGTATTTGCTCCATTCTTCGTACAGTACGGCGGCATCTTGATGTAAGAAGAGTTAAAATTGTTCGAAAAAAAGGGAGTCAATTGACTCCCTTTTTTAATGGTAGGGAATTGTCTTAATTCTCTGCGAGATTCGAAGTGGAACAGAATCCAGACGAGAAATTCCGTAACATTACTGATCAACTTGATGCAGTAGGTAACACCACTAAAGGTTACGCAATCGGGACCGCAGCGTTAGCCGCATTGGTTCTTTTTGCTGATTATACGCATGGTCTGGAAATGGCAGGTAAAGCGTCGGAGCTCTCTTTGTCTAATCCGACGGTAATTATCGGCCTGTTCATTGGCGGCATGATTGCTTTTCTGTTTGCTGCAATGGGCATGGAATCAGTGGGTAGAACAGCAGTATCTGTTGTGTTGGAAGTGCGCAGACAGTTCAACGAAATCCCGGGCATTATGAAAGGTATCGGCAAACCTGATTACTCGCGTGCAGTTGATCTACTTACTGCATCAGCGATTAAGGAAATGGTCGTGCCATCATTATTGCCAGTGCTTGCGCCGGTGGTGACGCATGGGATAACGCGAAGAAATACATCGAAGACGGAAACTGTGGCGGCAAGGGTTCAGGAGCCCATATGGCAGCAGTAACGGGTGATACCGTAGATGATCCGTATAAAGATACAGCGGGTCCTGCGATTAACCCTTTGATCAAGATCATTAATATTGTTGCATTATCCATCATTCCATTGATCTAATAGTAGTTCTTCATTTAAAGTAATACGCCATGGGTAACCCTATGGCGCATTTTTTCATGTTCATGGATGAACTGTACGTTGCGGGTGCATGGATGCACAAGAGCAACGTTCTTCAACGGAAAATAATAATTTTATTATCCTCTATCTTCATTTGTTCAAATGTCTCAGCTGAATCATTGCGCGAATTTCACCAACGACAATGCAAGCAAGGCAAACAAGAAAGCTGCGAACGTGCCGCTGATATGTTGGAAGGCGAACAACACGCAGAGCGTATTGTGATGTTGGGTGATCGCTTTGCAGCAGCGCTTGACCGTTTAACGGTGGAAGAAGATAACAAACCAATGTTAGGCGATGCCTACTTACTTGTACTTGATGATTATTTCAAACGAGAAGCCAATAATGGAATAAAAAAAGGCATGACCGATTACATGCTTGCTCTTTGTGCAGATCATTATCATGATTATTGGCGCAACAGAAAGATGTGGTGGCCTTCTGATGATGCGGGCAGACCGGATTGGTCAACAATTTATTATTACATTGTTGACCATTATTATGGCTATTGCTTAAGACAGTCTCTTTAAATCGCCGATGTGTTAAGCAGCTTTAGCTTCATCAAGCTTCTTTATTGCTATACCAACATCAAGTGCTTCAAACCAATCGAGGAAACGCTTTACATCGTCGCCTTTAAATATCCGGCCATGTTGTGGCGCCATCATGTCTATATCCAGCTTTCGAACCCGCGCAATCCAATCATTTTTCGCTTCGTTAGAAGGCATCCAGCGTTGATGGAAAAGTGTCATATTTTCAGTATGGGCCTTGAAGTCTTCAACAAACATTCCCGATTCGGGTGGTTCAAGTGCCGCGCCAACATCGCCACTCATTAGTATTTTAGCTTTTGCATCATAAACGTGATAATTACCCGAAGCGTGCAAATAATGCGCAGGTATAAAAACCAGCTTGGTTTTGTTTAAGACAAGTTCAGAGCCTTCATCTGGAATACCTACATATTGAATATTGTTACAACCGAAATGACGAATAAACCCTTCCCATAACCAAGGGGCATGTAAACGGGTATGCGGCAATGCCTTATCCCATAGACCTAAGGAAGAAATAATGTCCGGATCTTGATGTGAGGCAAAAATTTCAGTGATATCTTCCAGACGAACATGTCGGGTTACTGACGCCAACATCGCGGAGAAGGTCTCTATGCCACCAGGATCAAGCAACAAACAACGATTCCCGTCCTTAACCAGGTATTGATTTGTATCAATGATCTTTTCAGGCTTGTCCTGGTCACGTCCAAAGAAGATCCATTTATAACCATCATCAAACAATATAGTGTCTTTCATTCTATATATTCCTCACACATCAATGGTGCGCCAATAAGTCGTCGCAGTCGTTAACAATCATGGTAATTTTTTTCGACGCAGCGTCTACATTTTCAGACACTACCTGTAAACTGGTTTCATACTCTTCAGCCTGTGTTGCTTCCACTCTGGAGCAGGTCGAAATCACTGCTGAAGCACGCATCTGGTTTTTAATTTCCTCTAATAAATGAATAAGTCTGGCCTTATCTTTTTCTAATTCTATTGTGTGTTCCGATAATCTTTCTGATGCTTCTTGTATTAACTTTTCTACTGATACCGGAACGTCTTCACCAATATAATCTTTGGCCGACAGTAGTTTTTGATAGACTTCTTTTGCGCGCAGTTCATTTACGGCAATCCGTGACACCTCCAACGCTTCTTTATTTATGGCATTGACCAGCGACATCGTTTCGTAGCCCATCTCGTCTATGTAGTCCGTTATTGGCCGGAAACCATTTGCCTTTTCACCGGCACGTTCTGCAATAGCCTTGGCATTTTTTGCCGCAAGAGAAATCTCCTTTGCGATATGCATGACAGAGACAAGATTGCCTGCAACAGTAGCGGCTGACACAAAAAAGGGGCGTTTATATGTATTATATTTTTCCATGTTGATGTAATGGCAAATATTGTGCCCGATATACTTTTTGCGAAGTTTTGAAGAATGCTGCGAGCTGATCAGAGAATATGCGCTGTGAAATGTTATGTTTTTGAGGTTTGTAACAATAAGTTCATGGTTTCATAGAGAGGCAAGCCCATGACGCCGCTATAACTTCCTTCCAGTCTTTTTATAAATACGGCTGCTTTACCCTGAATAGCGTAACCTCCGGCTTTGCCAATCGGTTCATCTGTGCCGCAATAATCTATTATTTCGCTTAATGATAATTCCTTAAAGGTAACCTTGCTGGTGCTTAATAGCGTTTTCTCCTCTGAGTGAATCAAACTTACTGCAGAAAGCACCGTGTGAGTTTTACCAGACAACTTTTTAAGCATTGTTTCAGCGTCTTTCTTATTCTCGGCCTTTCCCAGTATCTCTTTTTCTAAAACAACAGCCGTATCAGCAGCTAAAACAGGGTAATCTTCATCGCTGAACGCATTACCTGCGCGAGCTTTTTCCAAAGCGATGCGTCTAACGTAAAGCTCGGGTTTTTCTTTGCCATTCCAGCTCTCATCAATATCAATATCAACGATCTCGAAGTCCATCCCAATTTGATTAAGCAATTCACTCCGGCGAGGTGATCTTGAGGCAAGATATATTTTCATGGAGGTCAGCCTAGTCAGATTTCTCCAGCCCACCAAACTCTTCGAGCAATTCTTTTATGAATTCGTGAATTTGCAAGGTCATCACGGCAAAGTCCTGATCAAACTGCGTTGCCCTATCATTATTATCATCCTCGGCCTGTTCCTGAATTATGTCTTCAAAGCGTAAGCGTTTAATCGAGAAATCATCAGCAAAGACAAAGCGAATCGCATCGCGCCAGATCAAAGCAAGCTGAATAACTCTTTTACCTGCTTTTAAATGGCTCATTATCTCAGCGCTTTCCAGTTCCTGATTTTTGCAACGGACAATATTTTTACTTTCGCGTGGGTTTTGTAACTCACATTCATTATCAAGCTCAAAATTATCGGGGGACTTGTCTTGTAGCCAATGGGTCATGACGTTTGCAGCATCACCATGGCACTTTAGCGGCACCACCGGCAAACTGCCTAAAGTCGCACGTAGGTGATCCATAAATTCTTCCGCTTTATTTGAGTTGGCAGAATCAATAATCAACAATTTATTTTTTTGGTCAAAGTAAGCATAAACGAGATACGATCGTGTTAGCGCACGTGGCAGCAATGTATGTATCACATCTTCCTTGATCGTGCGTTTTTCATTTCGATAAACACTGCGAGCCTGAGCCGCTTCAAAATCGATGACTTTTTCCTCAACCATCTCATTGATAGCCGCTGGCGGTAATATCTTTTCCTGTTTACGCGCACAGATCATAGTGTAGCCACCACAACTGTGTGTATATTCCTCGCTATCCTTGCCTAAGGGTGGTACCCAGCCGTAGCGGGAAAAATCCATATTTGTACAAGGCGTGAAATCTTGTTGATGCAGGGCGATTTCCAGCGTGTCAGGCGTCAGGTCAATGTCTTTGGTAAAGCGATATATTCGAAGGTTTTTGAACCACATGTTATTTTTATACCATAAAAAAGAGACGGATTATCCCGCACCTATCATTGCACAAGCAAGGATATTTATTTGTGTCTTTCGTTGCAGACAGGACAGTGTGATAATCATTTAAATATAGTTTGAAATGTTTGAACAGCATGAAATCACCGGTCGATAAGTTATTAAATAAAAATCGAGAGTTAATTCATTCGGAAATGATGAAAGTTAACTCGCACGTGCAAAGAGAAGAAAAAAATACCGACTGGATTATCAACACCATCACGCTTGAGGGTTACGATGTGCCGTTTAGATTCAAACGCAAAAAAGGCTACCGCAATCTCAAAGGCGCGCGGGTAAACTTAACTTATTATGCCGGCGTAGAAAATGTCGCCGGTTTTGATATGGAAGTAATGAATGTCGTTCGCATAAGAATGGCTTAGTCTAAACACCAATAAACAGGCGTTATATTTAAAAATGACAATAAAGCGTAAATACTATTCAGGAAAAGATTTTCGTCGAACACTCTCTATTGAAGAGCTGCATCTTGTTGCCCGTCGTTGTGTACCAAATTTTGCTTTGGAATATGTAGAGGGCGGTTCAGAGACGGAAAGAACACTGCAATGGAATAGCGAAGTGCTGGATTCTATCCGGTTAGTGCCGAGCACTTTGGTCGACACTAGTTCTCGACATTTACGCACTAACTTATTTGGGCAAGAAATAAACGCGCCATTATTGATTGCGCCGACGGGACTCAATGGCATGTTATCTAACCGAGGTGATATAGCACTTGCCCGTGCTGCTGAAAAGCTAGGTATCCCATTTAATCTAAGCACCCTATCAAATGCGCGTCTTGAAGATGTTGCAACAGAAGTTGGTGGACGCCTATGGATGCAGCTCTATGTAATGAGTGATCGTGAACTGACACGTAATATTATCTCGCGTGCCGATAAAGCAGGATATGAAGCATTAGTCTTCACTTCTGATGCTAATGTGTTCGGATATCGTGAGTGGGATCAGCGAAATTATCGAAAGCCTGCAAAGCTCAATTTACGAAATATGATTGATGTAGCAAGGCATCCCAAATGGTTGTTAGATGTGTTAATTCCACATGGCGTTCCTCGATTTGAAAATATCATTGATTTTATGCCGCCAGAGGGCCGGACTGCCCAAGGCGGTGTAGCATTTGTACCAAAATTGTTTGATGCAAAGATCTCTTGGGAAGATGTTGAATGGCTACGTGAATTGTGGCCTAGAAAGTTAATCTTAAAGGGTGTCTTAAATGTTGCCGACGCCAAACGTGCGGCTAGATCAGGTTGTGATGGGATAGTCGTCTCCAATCATGGTGGTAGGCAACTCGACAGCGCAGTATCGACGATTGAAGTCTTGCCCGATATAGCACAAGCGGTTGGAGATCAGATGACGGTGTTGATTGATAGTGGCTTTTATCGCGGCACCGATATCGTGAAAGCAGTAGCTATGGGGGCCGATGCAGTAATGATTGGAAGGGCAACATTATTTGGCTTGGCTGCGGGAGGAGAAGCGGGCGTGAGCCACGCACTTTCTATACTTACTAGTGAAATAGACCGTGTGCTTGGCCAAACCGGATGTCGATCAATCGATGATGTTGGACCACATTTGCTAGCGTAGAATTTGACGTTTCATCAATTAATCTGGCTATTAAAATCTAATAGTTTTTTTCTATCAATATGAAACAAACAATCAATTATTAATATGGCATCCCTTTCTGTAATATTCCTGCCTGATAACAACCATGGAGATTATTAATGCATAAGAAACTTACAACAGCGGCGGGATGTCCGGTCGCTGATAATCAAAACGTTATGACGGCTGGGCCACGCGGACCACAATTATTACAAGATGTCTGGTTTCTAGAAAAGCTGGCTCACTTCGATCGTGAAGTCATTCCTGAACGACGCATGCATGCCAAGGGCTCTGGCGCCTACGGTACATTCACCGTCACAAACGATATTACAAAATACACACGTGCCAAGATCTTCTCAGATGTCGGTAAAAAGACCGATCTATTTGCTCGTTTCACGACTGTTGCGGGTGAGCGCGGTGCGGCGGATGCTGAACGTGATATTCGTGGTTTTGCGGTTAAGTTTTATACCGAAGAAGGTAACTGGGATCTGGTCGGTAATAATACGCCGGTATTCTTTTTACGTGATCCATTGAAATTCCCTGATTTGAACCACGCAGTTAAGCGTGATCCGCGCACCAATATGCGTAGCGCACAAAACAACTGGGATTTCTGGACATCACTGCCTGAAGCCTTACATCAAGTGACCATCGTTATGAGTGAACGTGGTATACCAAGAACCTATCGTCATATGCACGGTTTTGGTAGTCATACCTTCAGTATGATCAATGCCGATAACGAACGCGTCTGGGTTAAGTTTCACTTCGATTGTAACCAAGGTATCGAAAACCTAACTGGAGAAGAATCTGAAGTGCTGATAGGTCAAGACCGTGAGAGTCATCAAAAAGATCTCTATGAGTCGATTGAGAATGGTGATAACCCATCATGGACTTTAAAGATTCAGGTTATGACAGATGAGCAGGCAGAGAATTGTCCGTTTAACCCGTTTGATTTAACCAAGGTGTGGCCACATGGCGATTACCCGAAGATTGAAGTCGGTACGATGGAACTGAACAGAAACCCTGAAAACTTCTTTGCCGAAGTTGAACAATCAGCATTCAACCCGGCCAGCGTGGTTCCGGGTATCAGTTTCTCTCCTGATAAAATGCTACAAGGCAGATTATTCTCTTATGGTGATGCTCAACGCTATCGCCTGGGTGTGAACCATAATCAGATTCCGGTTAATGCTCCACGTTGTCCAGTAAATAGCTACCATCGTGATGGCGCTATGCGGGTTGATGGCAATCAGGGTGGGACCATTGGTTATGAACCAAACAGTAAAGGTGAGTGGGCTGAACAACCTGATTTTTCTGAGCCACCACTTTCATTGTCTGGCGCAGCGGATCATTGGAATCATCGTGAAGATGATGATGACTACTACTCACAACCAGGAGCCTTGTTCCGTCTGATGGCACCGGAGCAGCAGCAAACGCTGTTTAACAACACCGGTGATGCAATGGCTGATGTTTCTGATGATGTAAAAAAACGTCATTTTGATAACTGTACAAAAGCTGATCCAGCTTATGGAGCAGGTGTAGCAAAAGCATTAGGCATGTAATTTTTATTTGTATCTTTAATTGACGCCCCAAGTAGAGTTTGGGGCGTATTTGTAAACATGCTCACACTAGTCTTGTTCATAATAATTTTTTAACATTGATTTAATCCTTAAGCGGCAAACAGCTTAATTTAAAATATCTTGGTAGAATTAAAAAACACTTTTTTCTTTGAATTCCGTTCATAGAAAATTATATTAATCGAATGAAATAATAAAACATGGATTACATTCATTGAATAAAAATATTGTCATCCATTGGTTTAGACAAGACCTAAGACTTTATGACAACCCTTCTTTGACTGAAGCTGCTCAACAAGGGTCCGTACTACCAATTTATATTCTAGATGATAATAATGCTGGTGAACATAAATTGGGTGGGGCGAGTCGTTGGTGGCTACATTACTCCTTACAAGCATTGAATAAATCATTAAACGGCAAGCTTTCTGTTTATATTGGTGATCCAGAAAAAATCCTTATTGATTTAGCCGAAGAAAATAATATTGAAGGTGTGTATTGGAACCGTTGTTATGAGCCATGGAGAATTCGTCGGGACAAGAAGATAAAAAAAGTGTTAGAAGCGCGGAATATTAAAGCTAAAAGCTTTAATGGTTCGTTGCTTTGGGAACCATGGGATGTTCTTAAAAAAGATGGTACACCCTATAAAGTATTTACGCCTTATTATCGTAAAGGTTGTTTAAGTGCTATAGCACCTAGAACCCCATTATCTGAACCTAAGTATTTAGGCTTGTATGATGGCCTTTTAAATAAATTAACAATTGCCGATTTAAAATTATTGCCTGCTATTAACTGGAATAAGCAGTTAGAGCCTCATTGGGATATAGGCGAAATAAGTGCACAATATAAATTAGAAAAATTTATCTATAATCGTTTAGAAAACTATAAGCAAGGCAGAGATTTCCCATCATTAAATAGTGTTTCTCGCCTGTCTCCACATCTTCATTTTGGAGAGATCTCTCCAAATCAAGTTTGGTATGCTGCTAAGTTGAATGAAGAAACTGATGATTTAGATCACTTTTTAAGTGAAATCGGTTGGAGAGAGTTTTCTCACAGTCTTCTCTATCATTTTCCCGAGTTACCACGCAATAATCTGCAAACTAAGTTTGATAATTTTCCATGGTTACAAAATACAAAGCACTTGCGATGCTGGCAAAAAGGCGAAACTGGTCACCCATTAGTAGATGCCGGCATGCGAGAACTTTGGCAAACCGGTTATATGCATAACCGCGTGCGTATGGTTGTAGGCTCGTTTTTAGTAAAAAATCTATTGTTGCACTGGCATCATGGCGAAAAATGGTTTTGGGATTGTTTATTAGACGCGAACTTGGCAAACAATAGTGCGGGTTGGCAATGGATCGCCGGGTGTGGTGCAGATGCAGCGCCTTACTTTCGAATATTTAATCCCTGCACACAAGGCCAAAAGTTTGATCCTGATGGTGAGTATACAAAGCGATTTGTTCCAGAGTTAAAAGAAATGCCTAGTAAATATCTTTTCAACCCATGGGAAGCCCCTGAGAAGATTCTGCAAAAAGCAGGGGTTACATTAGGCGAAAATTACCCCGCGCCTATTGTTAACTTAAAACAGTCACGAGTGCGTGCATTAGATGCTTTCAAGTCGATGAAGTAAGACTGTTATTTATGAATGTCTAACTATGATCGATATTAGAAATCACATAAATAAATGATTAAATCACTGGAAGATGTTCTACATTCTGAAATTCCGTTAACGAAAGAGATTGGTATAACGGTTACAGAATACACAGGTAATTCTTTAACACTACAGGCACCGCTTAAGAATAACCTGAATCATAAATGCACCGCGTTTGGTGGCAGTCTTTATTCTGTATCTGTTTTATCAGGCTGGGGATTGCTTTATTTACTTTTAAAAGAACATGACTTAGTGGGGCACATTGTTATTCAGGAGAGCAACACCAAGTTTAATAAACCCGTTGAGTCAAACCTTTCTGCTACATGTTCTTTTGAATCTGTTGAACAAAAAGATAAATTTATAAAGATGTTTAAACGGAAGGGTGTCGCCAGAATTAGATTAGAGTCGCGTTTTGAATTTAATAACGACGACTATGTTATCTTTGAGGGTTCTTATGTTGCGCATACTTAAACTTTACTCTCTATGGTAGGGATGATTTTGAGTGATCGTCCACGCTCTATAGATCTGCTCAACTACCATCACTCTAACTAATCCATGTGGCAACGTCATTGTCGATAATGACCATATTTGATTAGCTTTCTTCCTTAATGGTTCACTTAAACCATCTGCGCCGCCGATGATGACGCTGATGTGTTGCTGCTCGTCTTTCCATGTTTGTAGTTGTTCAGCGAGTTGTTGGCTGTTGATTGTCTTACCTCGTTCATCTAGTGCAATAATAATGCTTTTAGGAGACAGTGCTGCCTCTATATTTTCTTGCTCTTTTTGTTTGTAGTTATCAACGTTATTATTTTTTCCGCGAACTGCAGGTGTAATTTCAATTAATTTAAACTGGATGTTTTTCGGTAAGCGTTTAGAGTATTCCTTAACAGCGGTTTCGATCCATGCGGGCATGCGTTTACCGACAGCGACGAGATTAATTTGCATAATTGACCTGCCACAGAGGTCCCAGAGAAGAACAAAAGATCATTGTAGAAAACGTTTTTTCATTTAGTTTTTTGCACTAGCCTTTCTCTGTGTGCTCCGTGGCTAATGTTTTATTTTAAGAAACTATCTTGATTAGTTATTTTCGGCTTGTTCTGCTTCTAACGTTTCTGCGCTCCACAGTTTCTCAAGTTGGTAGTACTCGCGCGTGTCGGGATGCATGATATGAACGATGATATCGCCTAGATCGACTAACACCCAATCACCTTCTTTCTTTCCTTCCGTGCCTAATGGCTTTAAGCCATTTTCTTTTGCTGCTTCGACAACTTTTTCAGCCATTGAGTTTACCTGACGACTTGAGCGCCCGCTGGCGATAATCATGTAATCAGAGATGCTGGTAAGCTTGCTTACTTCGAAGACGATGACATCGAGTGCCTTGGCGTCATCTAATGTTTTGAGAATTACGTCTATAATTTTTTTAATATTCATGCAGTATCCAGGTAAAGGTGATTGTCTTTAATATAACTTAGTGTTGATGGTGGTAAAAATTCGTCGATAGTTTCATGTTGATTGTTTTTCTGTCTAATCATGCTCGATGAAATATCGAGCATGGGTATATCGATAAAATAGATGGCGCCTGATAGATTTTCTTTTAGCGATGAAAATCGATTAGACTGATGTTGTTTAATCCATTGTTCAAGATCTTGTGATTCCACTTTATCTGATTCGCCCGGACGATTTGCGACAATGATATGTGCATAATCCAAGAGTTCTTCCCAGTCCTTCCAGCTATCAATCTTATTGAAGGCATCTCTGCCGAGAATTAAACATAATGCATCATCAGCAAACTCTTGTCGTAATGATTGAAGCGTATTGATCGAATATGAGATTTCATTGCTGTCTATTTCACGTACATCAATACAAAGGTTTTCTTCATTGCTAATCGCCAACTCTATCATGGCACGCCTGTGGTCAGCGCTAGCAACAGGTGTGGAACGATGTGGTGGAAAATTTAACGGTATTAATCTCACCTGATCGAGACTAAGTTGTTCTTTGGCTTCGAGTGCGAGCCGTATATGTCCATTATGGATCGGATCAAATGTGCCACCCAAGATACCGATTAATGGCATGTGCAAAAGAATACAGACATTGGATTAAGTATGGTAAGAAATAACGTAATAATCAACATGCATTATTTACGTTCGTATATGCCCATCCCCGAGTACGATGTATTTTTTTGAGGTGAGTCCTTCTAGTCCGACCGGCCCACGTGCATGAAATTTATCGGTACTGATCCCGATTTCAGCGCCGAGGCCGTATTCAAAACCATCAGCAAAACGGGTTGAAGCATTGACCATGACTGAGCTTGAGT
>JGI20151J14362_10001232_pt1 | contig 18612 bp, 24 predicted proteins | sample COG_01_FD_14362 | JGI IMG/M metagenome (IMG submission 14362)
TTGAAAAACATTCAGATAAACAATTAGCTGAATGTACATTAGAATTTTTAAAATCAAACAATAGTAATTAAAGATAAGATTAAACAAGAGAAAGAATATCAATCAATTATGAATCAATTAACTAAAAAAATTATTAATGAATTTTCACCAATGTGGACAAATAAGCAAGTATGGGAATTTGAACAAATCAATCCAGAATTAACTTTTGATTTAATCTATGTTGAACCTGGAAAATATGATGAAAAATTATGGAAATCAAAATCAGCTCACTTGGATTCAGAAGTTAGAGATGTAATTGTTAGAACATTCGATAATTTGTTAGATGATGAAGAATTATGGATTTCCAATAAAAGTGAAAAATCTTTGAATAAAAATAATGTTGCATACCTTATGGCAGTAATTGTTGATACTATGATTGAAGAAGAAGTTTGTCTAAATTTTAGACTTGATAGGGACTTCTTAGTAATATCCATAGATAGAGAGGCAGATGTAATTGATTGTAAAGAATTTTTTGAGGAGTTTTATCATTTGGCTACAGGTTTCAATTATGAAACAGATACAGGAATTCCAGATGATGAAACTGAAGCAGAAATGTATCTAACACGATTGCAGGAGGAATTTGATGAAAAAATGAATGGTTTTCTTGGAGACAAGTACTTGCCAGGAAATAATGATCCAGATACCATTAATGCAGAAGAATAATAAAAACTACAAATGAGATCGATAATGATGAATGATGAAAACTTACCAGCACAATGTCATCCAATAATTAAACCTAAAAAGAAAAAATCCAAGGATAATAAAAAATGAAACAATGTAAATTATGTGGAAGTCCATTAGGGAAAGAACCTACTACAGAAGAATTAGATAAACATTGGAAAAAACATCATAATTGGCATTGGGAATCAAACAAAGAAAAAACTCCAGAGCAAGCCCTATTGAAAAATAAACTAGTAAAATAAAAAATATTTTCTAGTGCTAAAAATTAATTCATAACAAATCAGACATTTATTTTCTCAAACTAGAATGAATCATACGATTATTTTTTATACTTCTAAAATTGTTTTTTGTTAATTTGATTTCAATAAAAATAACTGCTTTACTAGTAATAATGGGATTAATTGCAACTGTAGGAATATCCCCATCTTATGCATATTGGGATAAAACAGAATATCCTGCAATTCAAGGTACAATACCAATTGAAAATGAAGAAGTGGATTCAAGTCTTGCTAAAATTACCTTAGTTGATGCAATGACAATTGCTGAAGAAGAAATTTCAGATAGCAAAAGTATGTATGGAAAACTTGTATCAATTAACGGATATTTAGTCTACAAAATTGTAGTATCAAATGATGAACATGACTACAAAAAAATATTAGTTGATGCAGGAAGCGGAGAAGTTCTTTATGTTACAGATTCAAAGAATTATGATTCTAACAAAAAGAAAAGGTATAATGAAAATAGACATGATAAAAAAATGAAGGACTACTTCAAGGGAATGACTCCTGAACAAATTGCTGAAAAGAAAAAGCAATTTAAAGAAATGGGGGAAGCATGGAAATCACTATCAATTCAAGATAAAGCATCAATGATTATGCATTTTATGCAAATGAAGTTGCAATGGGATATGATGTCAGAAGAAGATAAACAAAAACAAAAAGAAGAAATGAAAGAAAAATGGAAAGGACTTCTAACACTTACACCAGAGGAGAAAAAGCAAAAACTTGAAGAGTATGCTCAATCAATTAAGTCATAAAAAATTTTTTAATTATTAATTATTTTTAGAAGCATCTAAATATTTTTGAACTTCTTCAACGTCCTTATCACCTCTACCAGAAAGGGTTACAACTATAGATTCAGAAGGTTTAGATTTTTTGGCAACTTTCATTGCTTCAGAAATGGCATGAGATGATTCCAATGCAGGGATAATACCTTCAGTTTGAGTTAAAATCAAAAATGCGTCTAAGACTTCTTTGTCAGTAGATGAGTGATATTTTACACGTTTTGTGTCTTTATAGTAGGCGTGTTCTGGACCAACACCCGGATAATCTAGTCCTGCAGAAATACTGTGAGTTTCTGTAATTTGACCCTCACTATCCTGAAGCAAATATGTCATCATTCCATGCAAGACACCTTTACTTCCAGCCGATAAGGTAGCTGAATGTAGTTTTGATTTTAATCCCATGCCAGCAGCTTCAACACCAATAATTTCAGCACTTGTGTCAACTAGTGGATAAAATGTTCCTATTGCGTTAGAACCACCACCAACACATGCAATTACAGTATCAGGTTCTTTGTTATTGATTTTTTTCATCTGAGATTTAATTTCATTTCCAATAACACTTTGAAAATCTCGAACCATGACAGGATAAGGATGTGGACCAACAGCAGATCCTAATAGATAGTATGTGGATTCAACATTTGTAATCCAATCTCTTATTGCATCATTAATTGCATCCTTTAATGTCTTAGAACCAGATTTTACTGGATGAACTTTAGAACCCAACATATTCATTCTATAGACATTTTGTTTTTGTCTGATGGTATCTTTGTATCCCATATACACTTCAGCTTTCATTCCCAATGCAGCACATGCCATTGCAGTTGCAACTCCATGTTGGCCTGCACCAGTTTCAGCAATGATTCGTTTCTTATTCATTTTTTTTGCTAAAAGTGCCTGACCTAAAGTATTGTTAATTTTATGAGCTCCTCCATGTAGAAGGTCCTCCCTTTTTAGATAGATTTTTCCACCACCTAATTTTTCAGATAAATTTTTTGCATAGTACAGTGGAGTAGGTCTTCCAGCATACACTTTTAGATAATAATCTAATTCTTGTTTGAATTTTTTATCATTTTTAAATTTTAGATAATTTTCTTCTAATTCCTCTATTGCAGGTACGAGGGTTTCAGGAATATACTGACCGCCAAATTCACCAAATTTTCCATTTTTAGGATATTTCATATTGAGTTCACCAATTTTTTTACCTGCTCTACAATATTATCGCTTTTCATTATACTTGAACCTATCAAAAATGCATCAGCTCCACACTTTTTTAAGTATTGAATGTCATCAGGGGTGTTAATCCCACTTTCAGATAAAATTATTCGAGATTTTTCATATCCAGATAAAACTAATTCAGTAGTTTTAAGATCAATTTCCAAAGTATCCAAATTTCTATTATTGATTCCAATAATATCGGCTTCAGTGTTTAATGCGTTTTGAAATTCCTCTTTGGTGTGAACTTCTAACAATACATTCAAACCTTGTTTATGTCCATATGCAATAAAATCATCAATATCACTTAGAAATTTTTGATCAAAAAGAGACTGAATTACTAACATATAATCAGCACCAATTTTTTTTGCAGTATCAATTTGGATTTTATCAATCATAATATCTTTCATCAATAGTGGAACATCAACGGATTGCCTTACTTGGATGAAATAATCTGGTGAGCCATTAAACAAATGAGGTTGAGTTAAAACTGATAATGCTTTAGAACCACCTTCAATCATTTGTTTAGCAATATTACTTGGATCTCCAATTGTTCTAATTTTTCCTAATGATGGCGACGAAAACTTTACTTCAGTAAGTAGTGTTGCATGAGAATTTGATTTGATTATTTGTTGAAAATCTTGACTAGATTTTTGTAAATTTACATCAACATCATAAACTCCATCATCTATTGCCATTTGCGAATTGTTAACTAATTTTTTTAAAATATTTTCAGCCATCAACAATCTCCTTTAATTTTTCAATATCTCCAGTATTACGCACAAATTTCTCCAATAAATTCATCGCTTTTCCATTTTTAATTGTGTTTAATGCAAGTTCAATACCATCTTCAAAACTATCAACAACATTTCCTACCAATAAACCACCAGCTGCATTTAATGCAGTAGTTTCAATCATAGATTGATTAGCAGAATTATTCAAGACATTAACAAAGGATTGAATTGCATCTTCTTTTGTTTGAATTTTAATATCATTTAATGAAGATTTGTGTAAGCCCAGAAATTCAGGATCAATTGAATTAACAGTTACAACATTATTTTTTAAAATACATACAGAATTTGTAGAACTAGTAGAAAATTCATCCATGCCATCATTTGATCTAACAGCCATTATATTTTCTACACCTTTTCTTTTTAGAATTTGAGGTAATCTAGTAAGAAAATCATCTGAGAAAACTCCAACTAATTGATTTTTGACATTAGCAGGATTTGATAATGGACCTAGTAAATTAAATGCGGTTCGAGTACCCAATTGTTTTCGAGCAGATGATACATTTTTCATTGCAGGATGAAATTTTTGTGCAAACATAAAACAGATATGATGATTTTCAAGAATATTTGCTATTTTTGAAGGGTCAGCGTTTAGATCATATCCAAAATATTCAAAAATATCTGCACTGCCAGAAACTCCTGAACTGGATCTATTACCATGTTTTGCAACAATACCTCCAGCAGCAGCAACCACAAAAGATGCAGTAGTAGAAATGTTGAAGGTTTGTAAATTATCCCCCCCAGTTCCACACATATCAATTACAGTTCCATTGAGTTTAGGCATAATTTTCAAGGATAATTCCTGCATTTTATCTAGCATTCCCAGTAATTCATCATCTGTTTCACCCTTTTTAGACAGATTAGATAAGAATCCCATATTTTCATCATCAGTGGTTTTTCCAGATAATACTTGATTCATTATTTCATTCATTTGATCATATGTAAGATCAATTTTTTTCTCTAATTTTTCAATATAATCTGAAATCATTTTTCCTTTACCTGTCTAATGAAATTNCCAAGAATTTTTTTACCATCTTCAGTCATAATTGATTCAGGATGAAATTGAACTCCTTGAATTAAAAATTCCTTGTGTCTAATTGCCATTATTTCACCATCATCATTTGCAGTTGCAGTAACTTCTAAAACATCAGGGATTATTGTTTTATCTCCAACTAAACTGTGATATCTAGTTGCCCTAAAAGGATTTTTTACATCTTTGAATAATTCTGAATCAGTGTGTTGTACTTGACTAGTTTTTCCATGTCGTACACAACCTGCGTTTGTAACTTTACCACCAAATGCATCTATGATTCCCTGATGACCAAGACAAACTCCTAAAATTGGAATTTTTGGACCAATGTCTTTGATCACATCACTACATATTCCAAAATATTTTTTATCTTCAGGAGTTCCAGGTCCTGGCGAAATTATTATTCCATCATAATTATTTTCTTTAATTTGTGAAATAGTGATTTTATCATTTCTAAACACATCACAGTCAACACCTAATTCTCCAAGGTATTGAGCAATATTGTAAACAAATGAATCATAATTATCAATAATTAAAAATTTCAATTAGAAGCCTCCTTTAATGCTTGAAGCATTGCACCTGCTTTGTGTTCAGTTTCTTTAAATTCATTTTCTGCAACTGAATCTGAAACAATACCGGCACCAGATTGCACAAATCCTTTGTTACCATCAATGAAAATACTTCTAATTGCAATTGCAAAATCACAACATCCATTATATGAAAAATAACCTACTGCTCCAGCATATGGACCGCGTTCTTCTCCTTCTAATTCATCAATTATCTGCATTGCACGTACTTTTGGTGCACCAGATACAGTTCCAGCAGGAAATACTGCCTGAAATGCATCAAACATATCATTTTTTGAATCCAAATTACCAACTACATGACTAACAATATGTTGTACATGACTAAATCGCTTAATTTGCATTAGAGATTCTGGGTGCACAGTGCCAAATTTACATACTCTACCAATATCATTTCGCCCTAAATCTACAAGCATTGTATGTTCAGCTAATTCCTTTTCATCATGAATTAATTCTTCAGATAATGCCTTATTCTTTTCTTCATTATCAGTTATTTTTCTAGTTCCAGCAATTGGAAAAGTTTCTACTTTATCATCTGTAATTCTAACTAACATTTCTGGAGAAGCACCAATTATAGTCTTAGAATCTTGTTTTAAATGATACATGTATGGGGATGGATTTAATTTTCGTAATGTTTTGTATAAGGTCAGATTATCACCACTAGTGTCAAATGCAAATTTACGAGATAAAACTACTTGGAAAATATCACCATCGTGAATATACTGTTTTGCTTTATTTACAATACTTGAAAATTTGTCTTTATTCATATTAGGAGTGACTTTACTAGAATTAAATTCATCAAATGAATCATCAGTTACAATTAATTGATCAAATCGATTTACATCATGATAAAAATAAAATAATTTTTTTTCAACATTGTCATATAACAGACCATCATCATATATTCCAAATTCCATTATTGGTTGAGATAAATTATTTTCTTCTGAAATATCTTCAACTAACCTAATTGAATCATAATTTACTACTCCAACTGCACCACCAAGGTATCGATATTTTTGATCATCTGATTTACCCAATAATTTTTTTAATTCTACAAAAGGATCAGTAGTTTCAATAGTAGTTGTTTCATTATTTTCAATTATTTCGACTTTATCAGGATATCCTTTAAAAATAATTTTAGGATCAAATCCCATAACAGATGTTTCAGCTAAAACCTCAGGTCCAGATAGGGATTCAAAGAGAAACGAATGAGAATAATTTCGAGATATTTTATTATAAATTTGAAATTGATTTTCAGATAAATCTAGAGGTATTACTTTTGCTTGTGCATTTCCAAAGGTGTCCACCCATAAACAAATTTTTCACTGTTTAATATTTAAAGATAATTTTCATCTAAATGTGAAATTAAATTCTAATTATTTAGGCACGAATGCATTACGGTATAGTACGGTACCTTTATAGCATAGTTGATCGCAGTATTATCATGATGCAAAGTAGAACAATAATGCAAGAGACAAAAATTGAAAATAATATTCAATCCTCTGTTTCAAAAGTTGAGTGTTATGTTTGTGGTAAAGGTTTGGCCGAAGGACACAGTATTTCAGCTAAAACATTATCAAATGGAATTGTATTATTTTGTGATGTTCATTATTCAATGCAGTAAAAAAATTATTTTAAATTTTTATGCATCCGGGTTTTGGAATTCTATTATTTAAAATTCGTTGTAAGACAATTCTTTCATTTGAACCTCGAAATTTCATTAAAATTTCATTTGATTCATATAAAAATTCTTTAATTTGTTTAAAAGCATTTTTTAATTCTTTTTTTAGTTCAATGTTATCAGAATTTTCAATAGTAAGCATAATTGAAGAAGATAGTTCCAGCATGTTTGTAATACTATTAATAAGTAAATCATAATCTTTTAAAATTAATTTATTTAATTTTTGAGAATTAAGATCTTTTGAAATATCGATAAAGATTTTTTTGCTATCCAATTTTTTTAATGATTTTGTAATCAATGATTCATTTGTAAAAATAATATTATTAATGAATCCAATATGATCTGCAGTATCTTGAAATTGTAATTTTGTATATGTAATTTCAGTTTTATATCCTTGTTTTTTTAGATATCCAAGTTCTTCCATTTTATTTAATACAGTTGAGAATTTATTTCGGGCATATCTTTTTCTTTTTTCATCAAGACAATTCTCCCACATATCTGTAAGATAAGCACTATCAGCATTCATAGAATCTAAAATAGAATTAATAGCAATATCTTTCATAATTTAATCTAAAAAGTGCCCTATTTACGGTTTAATTAGAGATTTTTATGCCTAATATGAGAATGAGAATTCTAAAAATTAATTAAATAATTAATAGGCATTTTTAATATGGATTCTCCAAAAGAGATTAATTCAGTATTTTGGGACAGTAAGAAAAAATCTTGGGAATACAAGATTGTTACAGTAGATGAATATCACGGTTGGACTGAATGTCAATATTGTAACAAACCAATGTCACACAATATCAAAAGTGAAGGGGAATTCAAAGTAGTATATGTTAAATGTGGATGTACAAGGACAGATTAGTTATTTTTAATGTTAATCATTCCATTTGATACCAACCATTCAATACCTGAAATGAAAGAATTATCATCAATTGTTCCGTCAGCCCACCATCCAGCATTATTTTTAATCCAGGATGGGATTTTTTCTTGTGAAGAACCAATTATTTGAGAAGATACAACTAGAATTTTATTTTCAATTAAATATTCAATTCCTTGAACAAATGAATTGTCATCAATTGTTCCGTCAGCCCACCATCCAGCATTATTTTTAATCCAGGATGGGATTGTAAAGTCACCAACAGAAATTAAGCCAACCATCCATGGATGTAATTCACAATAATAAGAGTATGAACCAGCAGTACAGGGGGAATGTATTTCAAATCATTAGACGATGAGACGTTAAATCAAATATTATTGGAATTAAATGCAAATTTAGAATATGAAAAAGAATTGTCAACAATTCGAGATTGGTTTATTGGGTCAGCGATCATTATTCTTTTAATAGATATTTACATAATTTACGGAAGATTCAGAATAGCTGCATAATAATCATAAAAAAAATTTAAAAATAAAAAATTGCGATCTTATTGATGTGAAAAAGTTAAACACTCAAGTAATTTTTTTTAAATTTAATTTTTAACAAAAAGATAATTCTATGGAGTTTAGAGTCAGAGACATCTCGCGGTGTTAGCTGGAAGAGCCCAATGCTCACATAAACTAGTTAATGCATTACAGAGTCTCCAAAAATATGGAGACTGACTTTTTTTTCAGAGAATACTAAAAAATAGCATTGATAATGAAAATTAATTAATTAAATTTTAATTAAAATAATATGCCATTAGATAAAATTAAAGAAATTAAAGAGTATGCAGAAACTCACAAATCTTCAGTCCTACATATTCAAAAGAATCCTGTTGCATGCATTATAGACAATAATTCCAAAAACAGATTAAAATTCGAATCATTAGAAAATCAATCAGAAATTAAGGCAAGCTTAAGGGGATTTATAAACAAACATGAAGAAATAGGATTAGTAATGGGATGTAAATTTAAAATTCAAATTAATCAAGAATTGCTTGAATATACATTATATCCATCCATAGAGTTTATTGAATCAGTAATTTTTAATGAAGTGATATTCATCATAGATAATAAAATGAATCAAATTTTTTCTTGTAAAATTTTAACTGATCAATTTGTTAAGACTAAATCAGAATTTGATAAATTTAAAAAATTATCCAAAAATTAAATTGTTGAAAGAAGTTTCTTTTTCTTTTCTTGAAATTCTTTAGCAGTAATTACTCCAGCATCCTTTAGTCTTGCTAAACTTTCTAAGAGTTCAAGATTCTCTTTTTTAGAAACTTTTAATGATTTTCCAACTTTCACAGTTTTTTGAATTTTAGATTTAGCTGTGGTTTTTAATTTTGAACCTAAATCATGACGCTTGTCAGAAATTTTTTCAGAAATTTGGAATCCCTTCTTTTTAGCCTGACTTACAATTTCTTGAGATTTCTGTTTAGTTACATCATCAATTAACTTATGTTTTTTAGCCATTTGGCTAATTTCCAGAGTCTTTTTTTTGGCTAACCGAGTCTGATACTTTAGATCCTTTATAATTTCATTTTTACTTTTTTGTTCAAATCGTCTTGTATATTCCTGGATAAGTAAGATAGGAAATGGAGAATACTCCACATCAGAATAGTATCTAATAATTGTCTCATCAGATAATTTTTTTAGATATTCTTTAAAGGATGCTTCAGATTTAAGTGCCATATTCTAAATCAAATTAATCATCATAAAAAGATTATACTTGATTGATTAAATGTCAAAAAGTTAGTAGTTAACTTGACCAAATGGGTTGAGTTTTTAGCCATTTGATTAAATCCACATATAGACTACTTTTTTGCATGTTTAATACACCAATTTCTAAATTAGTTGAGGATTTAACAGTCTTTGAATAATTTTCACATTTTGCAAAAATTACTTTATCTAAAAACATTTCATTATTCATTTCTTTTTTAGCCAATTCTTCAGATTCAGTCATTGCAAAACTTGCAAACAATACACCATCTACCCAATAGGCATTTGCTGATTCCAATGAAGACATCATACCAATAAGATCATCAAGACTAAGTTGTATCATGTCACGAACATAGATTTTATCATATGGTTTGTGAATAAATTCAGTCATGAAGTTGTCTACTTATAGAGATTAATGAATATTTGCAAATTTTATAATAGTATTTTTTTAGATAATGTATATGTCTGAATCTTCAAGTGATCCCACAGATCATGAATTATTTGTAACAGAATTTCCAAAAGGTAATTTTGGAATTGTAGATTATCTACAAGGTCGCGTGCATTTTGCATTAATGGACCAAATGAAATTAATGCACAAATCAGGAATGAATCAAGAACAGATTAAAGAAGCAATAATAAAAACAGTGACAGAAATTGTAGAGAATTTTGAGCCAAAAAAAGAATCAGAAAGTTCTTGATTGCAATTTACTAGATTCCATCATCAAAATTTTATGACATTTGCAGTAACAATTTGTATGTGGTAAATCATTATCATTTCTATATTTGCATTCTTTTGTATGTTCAATATCAATGGGATTTTGCATCTACATACATTAAAAAATCAATAAAATAAAGTTATGAAAACAAGGATTCATTTCAGAATAAGTAATCAAAAAGATTACTCATCTGAAATTAACCAGGATGAGCCTATAGCATCTTCCCAGTTAGTTGAGGTGGTGTTATCATTCATGAATAGAGTAAATCAAATTTGCATTTAAAAGAGATGAATGATTGATCAGTAGCAATGTTATGAATGATTTGATAGTGATTCTTTATATCAATTTTAAATGATTATCGATAATTGTCCATAAATAATGAATAAGATATTTTAGATTTCATTATTTTTTTTGTTATGGGCAGTTCTTTCAAAATAATATTCTTGTTTTTTCAAATCCTTTTCAGAAATAATTCTACATTTTCTCATTGGAACAAGTCGCGATATTTGTTCATAAGTAGTCATATCTCTAACATCAGAGGCATAGGCAATTTGCAATAAAGGAGGTTTTTCCTCAATCATAGGTTTTGCTTGCTCATAACCCCCACTTTGTATCATTCCAGTTCTAAATAGACCAATATGTTTAGAGCTTTTAGAGATTTGAGGATCTTCGTAACAACAAATAGAAAATTCGCCATTATCTTTTTCAATAATTGTTAATCGAGTAAACTTGTCACTCCATTCTTCTATTTCTTGTGCAATAGTTGTTGCTTCTTTTTTATCTTCAAAAACAGTAGAGACTACAAGTCTATCTTTTTCATAAGCCCATGATATTCCATAAAAATTATCATGCCAATCAATTTCAAATGACATAACTTTGATCAAAAATATCACAAATTAATGCTTTGCATTGAAAAATAATTAAAAGGTGAATAAGCCCAGGGCAAAATCCCGTTTGGTTTCCTTTTGAGCGTTGCACTCAGGGGGTTAAGGTGGACTTATTCCTAATACCATACCTAGGAAGTTATCATAATTAAGTATAATTTTTTTTGTGTAATTTTTACAGATCATGATAAAATAATTACAGATCAAAATAAAATAATTACAACTTTTTGTCTGAATTTCATAAATTGAATTAAATTAAAAATAATTACAAAACAGAATATTCTTTTTTTGATTCAACTAGATCTAGCAACAAGTTTTTTGGAAATGGATCAAATAGAGATTGTTCCAAAATAATTTTCACATCATATCTTAAAGCCCAAGAATAGAGCAGTGTCGATATTTCTGATTGTGAAATTAAATCATTTTCAAACTTGTCAATTAATGATTGATAATGAGATTGTTCAGATTCAGATAATTTTAATTTTACAAAATTATACATGTACTCAAATGTGTTAATCATGGGGGCTTTTTTTACAGGGGAGGACAATGCATCATATGCAATTTTTTGAAATTTCTTTGAAATAATTGCAAAATCATCTTGAATTCTAAAAAGCAGTCCAAGTTCAGCTGTTAATTTTTCATCATGACATAAAAATAGCAGCATATTTTTTGAATAAAATTCAAATAATTTTTCTATAGATTGTTGTTTTAAGGATTCTCTTAAATTTGCCAAAACAAAAATCCTAGTGAGAAAATGCTCTCTGATTGAAATATTAGATAATCTTTTTTCATCCTCCTTTACCATATTTGGAAATTCTGCAGATACTCCTTCAGAAAACATTCCAGAAGTTTTTTGATAACCAGAATCTGTACCTAATTTATGATATAATCTAACATCAGTTATTCCACAAGTTGGAGAATCACGTTTGAAGATAAAACCATCAAGAACTTCAGTTGAAGCTACAAACTTTTTAGTAAAATTATGCATTTCATCTGTTAAATTTCTGTCACTAGAAGGCTGATAGAGATTTTTTTTTCCATCAATTTTGACTAATCTAATTGGTTTTCTAGGAGTTCCCAGCCCAATTCCAACTTCAGGGCAAATATCTACAAAATCCACATACTTTTTCATATTTCTGACAAAATTATTATTAATTCTACTTCCATCATATCTGCACATATCAAATTCCAAGCATTTGCTGATACCAATAATCGGTCGTGAAAAATCAGACATGTAAAAATTCCAACATTATGGAATATAACTAAAAAGATAGTATTTTGATAGTGCTAATGAATAACTAAATGAAAATAATTATCAGTCAATTTAAAAAATTCAATATTTTTTCTTCAATTAACCCAGATTCGTAATCATCAGATGTGAACAAAATAGTCTCCATATCAAATAATTTTGCAACATCCAAATTTTCTTGTTTATCATCAATAAATAAGATATTTTGAGAAGATATTTGGTCACAGACATGTTCATAAATTTCAGGGTTAGGTTTGGACATTTGTAACAAATTTGAATAAAAGTGATAGTCAAACTCCTTTAACAGATGTTTTTGAACATTAGTGGAAGTTTCAGGAGTTAAATTTGACAGTATTCCTATTGAATGACCGTGGTTCTGAAGAGATTTTGCAAATGTTAAGAATTCAGTATTAATGCTTGATTTTTTTAAAAAAGTTTTACTAATAATTTTTTTATCAATATCATTATTTGAACCAAGAACTATATCCCAAAATTCGCTTTCATTGATTTTAGACTCAAACAAGCTACAAAGATTATCATTAAATTTTGATTTTATTTCATTAAATGGTTTACCCATTTGTGATGAGATTTCATCATATAACCAATCATCATTCCAATTTATTAAAACACCACCAAGATCAAATAAAACAGTCTTCACAAAAATTTTTAAATTTATTATTAATTAAAGAATTTAAAAAAAATAATCATTTAGCACTATGAATTAAGATTATTTTTCAGTTAATTTTTGCAATAACTTGTCAATCTCATGTAAAGCTAGTTTATCTCTACCGATAACATCAAATTTCTGCAAAATAGATTCAAACAAATCCTCTTCTTCAATTTGCTCATGTACAAACCATTCAAGGAAAATACTAGTTCTATGATCATTTTCATTTTGAGCAGTGTCAATAATTTTATCAATAGATTTTGTTACTTTTTGCTCATTTTGTAACGATGTCTTAAACACTTGTTCTAAAGATTTCATATTTTGTTTAGGTTTCTCAATTGAAGGTATTACAGTATGAATTTTAAGATCATTGAGGTATTGAATGATCTTAAGCATGTGATCTCGCTCTTCAGTTGAGTGATGTTGAAAAAAGGATGAAGCACCGTCATATCCATTGACTTTACACCAAGATGATATGTACAGATAATAATTTGAGGCATTTGCTTCCATGGCTATTTGATCATGAAGTAAATTCAATATTTTTTTAGAAATTTTCACACTTCATCTTAAATTTAATTGAATTTAAGGAATTCTAAATGAAAATAAAAAAATAAAATGAATATTCAGTAAAGGTATGGAACTAATGGAAATAGCAGTACCTGCATTAATCATTTCAGCTGTAGGAATTATGGTAGGTACAAGAATTTGGATAATGTTTAGAAAATAACTAAAAAGTAATAATATCAAATTACCACTATGTTGTTTTAGAAAAACAAGTAAAATATAACAAAAAATATACTATAAGATACAGAATGGATAATGCAAAAATTGCTTTGATTTCAGGATTTGTTACAGTGGTAGTATTGTCTATTTCATTACTGTTTGTGTAAGAATTTTTAAAATACAAATAAAAATTCCAGTACATTTGTTTACTAGTAATTAATGGAAATACTATGAGAAAAACGTTAGGAGATTATAATATTGAAAAATCATCATCTTCAGATGTAAATAATATCAATTGGTCACAAAAAAAATCTAGTGAGGATAAAAAACCTAAAAAGAAAAAAATTGTTAAAAATAGTCAAATTCCTCCAGGAACAAATATTATTTATAAAAAAACAGAGGATGAGAAAATAGTTTCTAAAAAAATAGTAAAAATAACTAACGAGCAAAATTCTGATAAATCTAAAGAAACAACTGGTAAAAGATTTGAAAATAAAGATTCATCATTAGGACAAGTTAAAGAAAGATCATATAAGAGGCCTGGAAGGTAGACATCAAAAATTAGGTAATACTGAAACAGTTTTAATAAATAAAAAAATTTGAAGGATCAAAGAAAATGTCAAGAATCAAAGATAAATTCGAAGAGTTAGAAAAACGAAATGAAAAAGCATTAATTTCATATATCATGTTAGGATTTCCAAATGAAAAATCTACAATGTCCACAATTAGAGGATTAGTCAAAGGTGGAGTAGACATAATAGAAATAGGATTCCCATTTTCAGATCCTTTAGCTGATGGTCCAGTAATTCAAAATGCAAGTACAATTTCACTTCAAAAAGGCACAAACGTTTCAAAATTTTTTAGCACCGTAAAAAAAATTCGTAAAGAAACAGAAATTCCACTTGTATTAATGACATATACCAATATCTTACATCGTATGGGATATGAAAAATTCATCAAAGATGCAAAGAATGCAGGAATAGATGGATTTATCCTTCCAGATATGTCATTTGAAGAATCAAAGGATTACATAGATGCTGCAAAGAATAATGCAGATACAATATTTTTAATTTCACCAAATACAACTAAAACTAGAATTGATAAAATTTCTAAAATCTCTACAGGCTTTCTTTACCTAGTTGCAGTATTTGGAACTACAGGAGTAAAAACAAGTATCAAAAATTATACATTAAAAGCAATCAAAAATGTAAAAAAACAAACCAAAGGTAAAATTCCTGTTGGAATTGGGTTTGGAGTTTCAACTCCTGAAGATGTAAAAAAATACATCAAAGCTGGGGCAGATGCAGTAATTGTAGGAAGTGCATATCTGAAATTAATTGAGAAAACAAAACCAACACAACTAGAAGCAAAAATTACATCATTTACAAAGAGTCTAAAAAAACAAACTGTTATTGAATAATTATCTACTAGTTACACCATACAAAACATACAAAAACTAGATGTTTATTTCAATAATGTGCAGACGAAGTTTATTTTTGTCACTGGAGGAGTTATGTCTGGCCTTGGAAAAGGAGTAACAACTTCATCGATTGCCAAATTATTACAATTATCAGATCAAAAAGTATCATGTATCAAAATTGATCCGTATCTAAATTATGATGCAGGGACTATGAATCCTGTAGCACATGGAGAAGTTTTCGTTACTGATGATGGAGGAGAATGTGACATGGATATTGGAAATTATGAAAGATTTCTCAATCAAGATATATCAAAAGATCACAACATTACCACTGCTCAAGTCTATTCATCAGTAATAGAGGCTGAACGTAAAGGAGAATATCTAGGAGCATGTGTACAAATAATTCCACATGTAACTGATGAAATCAAAAACAGGATTAGAAAAGTTGCCGAAGATGAAGAATTAGACTTCTTAATTGTAGAATGTGGTGGAACAGTAGGAGATATTGAATCACTTCCATTTTTAGAGGCATTAAGACAAATGAGAGTAGAAGAAGGACCACAAGGAGTTATTTTTGTTCATGTTACATTAGCACCTTCATTAGACGTAGTAGGAGAGCAAAAAACAAAACCAACACAACATAGTGTTCAGGAATTAAGAAGAATAGGAATTCAAGCAGACTTTTTGGCAGTTAGATGTACAAAGCAATTAGAGGAAAAAACTAAGAAAAAAATTGCCATGTTTACTAATGTAACAACTAGCGATGTATTGTCGTGTCATGACGCAAAATCAATTTTTGAAGTTCCTCAGATGCTTTATGATCAAGGAATAATGGATTCAATATTTACAAAATTTGGAATAGTAGGAATGGTTAATGCATCAGCAAACTGGGACAAATGGAACGAAATAGCACAAAACATGGTAAATCATGAGGAACAACAAGTCAGAATTGCAATGGTTGGAAAATACGTTACACTAGCAGACAGTTATGTTAGTGTGAATCACGCATTGAAACATGCTGGAGCATCAATTGGAAAATCAATCAAAATTGATTGGATAGATTCAGAATCAATAACAGATTATAATCAACTATCAGATTATGATGGAATTTTAGTTCCAGGAGGATTTGGAACAAGAGGATCAGAAGGAATTATTCAAACTGCAAATTATGCCAGAGAGAAAAACATACCATATTTAGGAATATGTTTTGGATTTCAATTGGCAGCAATAGCATTTGGCAGAAGTGTTCTAAGTTTAGAGGATGCAAATTCCACAGAAATTAATGCAAATACAAAAAATCCAATTGTAGACTTGCTACCTGAACAAAAAGATGTATCAGATATGGGCGGTTCGCTAAGATTAGGTGCAAATGAAGTAATCATAAAATCAAATACAAATGCTCATAGAATTTACAATTCAGAGTCAATCAGTAAGCGTCATAGACACAGATATGAAATCAATAAAGAGTACATTCCAGAGTTTGAGAAAAACGGATTGATATTTTCAGCAGATAGTGACAACGGTAAAAGAATGGAAATGCTAGAAATTCCAGAGCACAAATTCTACTTAGGAGTACAATTCCATCCCGAGTTTAACAGCAGACCAGGATTCCCTGAAGAAGCATTTTCAGCATTTATCAAAGCAGCGTCAAATTAAGAATTATTCAATTTTTGAAATTTCATAAATTTTTTGCCGTGCGTCTCTAATTGAGACTTTCTTTTTTACATAACCCTTCTTGAGTAAGTGGCTCAATGCCAATCTAACAGTTCTATCAGGAAGTAGTGTTTTGTTTGCCAAGTCCTTTTGTGTTAATTCACCCTCGTACTCTAATGTTTTTAGTAATAATTTGGAGCTAGGTGGCATACTCAATAGATCTTCAGCAAGATGAACTTTTTTTGCCAATGCAGAGATTCCAGTAGTATCTTTTTTTAATCGAATAATCTTTGCAGGAGGAATAAATTTGGAGCACTCAACTGTCTTTTTCACTTTGTATCTATCCAGTCCGTCCAAGACAACTTCACAATGCAATCTAGCAGAGATATCATCAATTTCAATAAAACTTGAATTTGAAACAATTATCGGTCTTCTTGTTACATCAAGTGAGTTTACTGAAATAATTTCAAAGACAGCAGAATCTTGAAACAATACAGGCCCTCCAACAGACATCGAATATGCAGAAGAACCAATAGGAGTAGAAACAATTATTCCGTCACCATTATCATGCCATACCTCATCACCATTAACACGCAAAGTATGTTCCATCAACATTGCACTTTTTGAAGAAAATACTGCAACATCATTTAAAACCGGATAAACATTTTTTCCATCAATTTTAACACCAAGTCTTGGAACTTCTTCAATACTGAAATTTTGTTTTTTTAAAATTTCAACATAAGAAGAAAACTCTTTTAATTCTATTTGAGCTAAAAATCCACTTGATTCACCTTCATTAATTCCCAATACAGGAGATGTCGCATCAAAAGTTCTATGGAAATAGTTTCTAACTCCCTTATCCCCACCTAAAACAATAATACAATCAGCATGTTTATTTTTGGATTTTGTAATAGTAAATGAATCAATATCACATGAATTCAATATTTTTTTGATGGTTTTAGAGGCAATTTCAGAAGTTCCAGAACCATAAATACCAATTTGCATTAGTCTTCAAATTTCTAATCAACAATAAAAGAATAATGAATATTCATTCTATAGAATTAGTCATTATTGAAGATATTTTGTTCCTAGAAATATAGAGATCAAATCAGGGGATTTTAGATAATTATTGTTACATTTTGATAATTGAAAGTATTGAAATTTTAAGTTTAATTATGACTAAAATTGAAAATTATATGGAAAAAATCAAAAAATACGAACTAATGCTTCATACTTTAGGTAAAAAATCTACATTTCAAATTTTAGATTTGCTGAGTTCTGAGAATTTTAATTTTAATGAAATTAAAAAAAATATCAAAATAACATCAAGTAATACATCTAGTGGCTTAAGACAATTATCATATTATGGATTAATTATAAATAAAAAAACAGACTCAAGTTCAATTTACACTCTATCCCCAGTAGGTAAAATAGTCCATTCAGATTTGATGAAAATATTTGAAACTATTGATAATTCAAGTACTTTAGAAAATATTACAATAAATTCTATCATAAAAATATTATCAAAATTAGGACAAAGAGAATATAATTACATTATAGAAAAATTAAAAAT
>JGI20151J14362_10001235_pt1 | contig 18564 bp, 17 predicted proteins | sample COG_01_FD_14362 | JGI IMG/M metagenome (IMG submission 14362)
ATGTGGAATGGGTGCATTAGGATGTTGTGCTCAGCTTGGAATACAAGCATGAAGTTGAAAGTACCAGAGATACCTAGAGGCATACCATCAGAGAATGAACCTTGACCGATTGGGTAGATGATGAATACAGCTGCTGCTGCTGCTACTGGAGCAGAGAAAGCAACACAGATCCATGGACGCATACCTAGACGGTAAGAAAGCTCCCACTCACGACCGATGTAAGCACATACACCAATGAAGAAGTGGAAAACAACTAGTTGGTAAGTACCACCGTTGTATAGCCACTCATCGATTGAAGCTGCTTCCCAGATTGGGTAGAAGTGAACACCGATAGCGTTTGAGCTTGGTACTACAGCACCAGAGATGATGTTGTTACCGTAAAGTAGAGAACCAGCAACTGGCTCACGGATACCATCGATATCTACTGGAGGTGCTGCGATAAAAGCAATAATGTAAGCTGAGATAGCTGTAAGTAGAGTAGGGAACATTAGACAACCGAACCAACCAATGTATAGTCTGTTCTCAGTTGAAGTGATCCATGCGCAGAATTGCTCCCAGAAGCTTGCGCTCTCGCGTCTTTGTAAAGTTGTAGTCATGATTAAATTTTTGTTTAAGAAAATATTTTTGGTCTTAAAAACCTCCCAGGAATTAAATTTCCTGTTGAAGATATTATTGCAAACTTTACCGCCGTTTTATATTACAGTTTTTAATTTAGATAAATAAATAATAAATTACGTAATAAATTACCTTTATTTAATAAACTAAACAAGGGTGTGAATAAACAATAATAATTATCGGCCGCTGTAGATAAGTAATACAGCGGCAACAATAGAGACTTTATTCTGCGTTTAAAAAACTAAATTTCGATTTACGCAAATAATTTCGATAAATTGTCATCCATTAGTTTTGTTGTGATTGAACGTAAAATAAATTCATCACGTTGAAGCTCAGTATTAAGTAATTTAATTAGCTCTCCATTACCAAGATAAACAAATTGAACAGAAGTTGCTGTTTCGAAACCTTTAATTGGATAAGCTAAAGATCGCTTTCCTTGGTTTTTAACCATTACTTGACTACCTCTTTCAGTCAGAAAATCTTTATAACGCTGAATACGCTCATTTGTCTCTGCTTCGGTTGACGTAAATTTTAATAATAAAACCAGTTCATATAATTCAAGTTCTTTTTTCATAGATCTGTCGATATAAAATTAAACTTATAAAAAATTAGATCCGTTTTATTGAAAATTCGGATCTTATTAAGACTTATAATAATCAAAAACGTGAATACCCACAATAACCTTTTAAAACTAGTCACCTTAAAACCCTAAAATATATTAAGGGACTAAATTAAGGATGTTTTTAGTTCCACACCCACACATCTAATAACGCGCGATCATCGATATCAATAGATTTTTGATAAATCGCGCGTATATACAAGATTAAAGAAATTTATGAAATCTTAATTAACTTTACGTAAAAGTAAACGGATTGAACCATCTTCTTGATTTTCAGATTCCACAAACTGTAAGCTTTGCTCTTCACTTACTTTAGTAATCAGGTTAAACGCATAACGCTGGTGAACCTGGTTTAAAAACTTATCAACAGAATAAGATTGGTTCCAAAACATTAAATCTGTAACTAATTCATACTCATTGTTGTTCCACTTGAAACCAATATCATGGTTATTATTCTGACGAATTACAATATCAGCTGATTGTTCTTGATTATTGTAGCCGCGAACAGTGTTAGTACCTGCTTCCCATTCAATGTTTAGATCTGACAGACTTTTTTCAATTGTCGCGCGATCATAAAGTTTTGTCTTGATTTTAGTAAAGTGAGACATGGTTTTTGGTTGGTAGAATTTTATATGCTGCTTATTAAAGTAAATACAGAATGCATTTACGTACTCTATTAGATTATAACATTTCTTTTATTTAACAATTTCGAACAAGTACTAAATAAAAGCCCCCTTAAAGATAATATATAATGAAAAAGGAATAGAATAACAAAAAAATAAATGCTTCTTGCAGATGATTTAACTCAATTACTTGACGTATTACCGACTTTTATAAGCGGCCCCTTAGAAAAACACCCGCGTCGAGAACAGCTTGTCGAAATTGTACTGGATATAGGCCGTCGACCTGAAGCTCGTTTTGCTAAAGGAACTGATTACCTTTCTTACCGTACTATTGTTTGGCAAGATCTTGATTATATACTAAAACGTCTCGGTAAATTCAGTGGTGATAACCGAGCAGGTATTGAAAAAACTTTGCACCGTATCAGTTCCATTCGAAACCGAAAAGGAAACGTTATTGGCTTAACTTGCCGAGTTGGAAGAGCCATTTTTGGTACCGTTAGTATTGTGCGTGATTTACTTGAACAAAAAAAATCAATTTTGCTATTAGGGCGGCCCGGAGTCGGAAAAACAACAGCTATCCGAGAAATTGCTCGCGTCTTGTCCGATGGTATGAAAAAACGTGTAATAATAATTGACACGTCCAATGAGATAGCAGGAGATGGGGATTTACCGCATCCATCAATCGGTAAAGCAAGACGAATGCAAGTTTCTAATCATCAAAATCAACATGAAGTAATGATCGAAGCCGTAGAAAATCATATGCCAGAGATTATTATCATTGATGAAATTGGAACGGAATTAGAAGCTGCTGCTGCTCGTACCATTGCTGAAAGAGGTGTTCAATTAGTTGGTACAGCTCATGGTAATGCATTAGAAAATTTAATTAAAAACCCAACGATTACAGATCTAATCGGTGGTATTCAATATGTAACATTAGGTGATGAAGAAGCGAAACGTCGTGGTTCCTCAAAAAGTATTTTAGAGAGAAAAGCCCCACCAACTTTTGAAGTTGCTATTGAAATTCATGATCCCCAAACTTGGGTTATACATGAGAATATTGAACAATCCGTTGACCTTTTATTACAGGGCCAAAGTCTACCGGTCCAAAGACGTTCATTAATCCAAAACTATAATAATTTAATTGATTGTAAAATCATTTATAACCAAAAAGAAGTGGATATTAACAATGATGCATCATTGAAACGCTTTGCACCTGAAAAAAAGCAAAAAAATAATTACCTCTTAAACCGATTACCCGAATCGGACAAACTAAAAACAAAAAGAGTCGTAAAAACTAATGGGAATTTAAAAACGGAGTTAAAAGAAAAATTTACATTCTTATATATTTATGGAATTAATACTCAAGATGTTAAATCTTTAATTAAAACTTTAGGTATTCCCGTGATAATAACAAAAGAAATTCAATACGCGGATGCTATCTTAGCATTAGCAAATTTGGTTAAAAATAATCGAAAATTAAAACAAATTTCTCACTCAAAAAAAATCACAATTCATACAATTCAAAGTAATAATTTGCTACAAATTGCAAAAGCATTACGATTGTTAGCGAAACGAAAAGAGTTAATCCCTATCAAACCAACAACTAACAATAAAAAAATCGCCGATTTAATTAGCCAAGAATTTTTAACGCCATTAGAAGAAACACGATTAGCTATTGAAGAAGTTGTTATTGCTAAAAATATCCCGATTGATCTAATTCCTAGGACAAGTCGAATTCGAAAACAACAACACGAATTAGTTACTCATTATCAATTAAAGGGTGTAAGTGTCGGAAAAGAACAAAATCGAAGAATTCGCATTTTGCCTAATTAAAAGACATTAGTTATTTAAATATCGTGTATTTTTAAAAGCTCACATCAACTAATCAAACTTTAATCTAAAAAATTTCGAATTTTTTTTTTAATTTTGCAAAAATATTTTAGATTAAAGTTTACTTCTTATTTTGAAACCGCAAAATTTANAATTTTTTTTCTGTATAAAATATTTATGTTGTATAATATTGTATAGTTTTATAAAAATAAATAATTACGCTTTATATTTATGGCTGTAAATTTACAAGAAGAGTATAACAATACTAATATTCAAGGCGTTATTGACCAATTAGAAGAAGATCTTGTTGGTCTAGCCCCTGTAAAGCGCCGTATCAAAGAGATCGCGGCTTTACTATTAGTTCAAAGACTTAGAAAAAATTTAGGCATGGGCCTAAATTCATCTTCAGTTGGCTTACACATGTCCTTTACTGGTAGCCCCGGTACAGGTAAAACAGAGGTTGCTAACCGAATGGCTGATATTTTATTTAAGCTTGGTTATATCCGCAAAGGGCATTTAGTAACCGTTACACGAGATGATCTTGTTGGGCAATATATTGGACACACAGCGCCAAAAACTAAAGAAGTTTTAAAACGTGCAATGGGTGGAGTTTTATTTATTGATGAAGCTTACTACTTATACAAACCCGATAACGAAAGAGATTATGGATCGGAAGCGATTGAGATTCTATTACAAGTAATGGAAAACCAACGTGAAGATCTTGTTGTGATTTTCGCAGGTTACAAGGATAGAATGGATAGCTTCTATGAATCAAACCCTGGTCTTTCATCACGTGTAGCAAACCATATTGATTTTCCTGATTATACTCCAGACGAATTAATTCAAATTGCTCGTCTAATTCTTCAAGAGCAACAATACCGTATGACACCGGACGCAGAAGCAGCTCTTTTAGAATACGTTGAAAAGAGAAGTAGAATGCCTCTATTTGCAAATGCAAGAACAATCAGTAATGCCATTGATACGGCTCGTATGAGACATGCAAACCGAATGTTTAATTCTGGTGATGCAATTCTAACAAAATCTGACCTAGTAACGATTGAGGTTAGAGATATTACAGAAAGTAGTCTGTTTACTGAACTTGGTGAATAAGGTATTTATTTAATATATACTTTATTCAATACTAAAATTTTACACTTTTAAAAAACTCTCAAAATTTATGGTTGAAGTATTACTTTCAGGTATCGTACTTGGACTTGTACCTTGCGTTATCCTAGGACTTTTTGTTGCTGCATATTTACAATATAGACGTGGTAACCAGTTTGGTATCTAATAAAACTTACATTTTAAAACCTCTTCATAAATTTCTAGAAAAACTAGAAATTTATGAAGAGGTTTTTTTATAACTAAAGAAGAATCACTTTTGAGCGTAAAACAAAATAAACAACACGATGACGTATGCGAGCTAACATGATTAAAAAATAGTTAAATGCTTCTTTTTTATATTCTGTTAAGGGATCCTTTTGACCATATGCACGCCATCGAATTGATTCTCGTAAAAAAGTAATTTTTTGTAAATGCTCCATCCAAGAATAATCAATTTGTTGAAGAATAAAAGATTTCTCAATTTCTCTAAGTAAACCTTTTTCAATGGATTCCATTTCAAGTTCTTTTAAATCGTACGTGATTTGAATTTGCTGCTTTAAAAAAGATAAATATTGTTTTAAATCTTTTTCACCCGTTGTAACGCTAATTGGTAACGGAATTCCTAATAAATTTTGTAGTTTATTGGTTAAAAAACCAAGTGTTTTATCGTCCTGGTTAGAGTTAAAGTTAATAAACAAATCATCTAAACTTCTTTCTGCATAATCGAGTAACCAACCACGTAATTTTGGTTGCTCAAACATACGTCGACGTTCTGTATAAACACAATTACGTTGCATATTAAGGGCTTGATCATACTCAAAAAGTTGCTTGCGGGTATCGTAATAAAACGCTTCAACCTTTTTCTGAGCTGACTCCAAACTTTTATTTAAAATTGGAGATTGGATGGGTGTGCTTTCTTCGAAACCAATATTTTGCATTACGTTTAAAATTTGGTCGCCACCAAAAATACGTAGAAGGCGATCTTCTAAACAAAGGAAAAATCTTGAAGAGCCTGGATCTCCTTGACGACCCGCACGACCACGAAGCTGATTATCAATGCGTCGGGACTCATGACGTTCAGTACCAATTACATGTAAACCACCAAATTGTCGAATAGTTTGACCTATCTCCTTAGTAGCTGTTTTTTGATTTGTAAGAATTTCTTTGTAGAACTTAACGTACTCAACTACATCGGAATTTTCTTCCTTTTCAAGCTCCGCTAATGGTTGTTTCAATAAATCAGAGTATGTAGATTTAAATTTTTCCTTATCAATTGAACAAGAAATATCGACATTTTTTTCATTTTCAAAAAATTGTCGAACAAGGGAATTTGTTAAGAAGACCGGATTTCCACCTAATAAGATATCAGTTCCACGACCTGCCATATTTGTTGCGATCGTAACTGCATTTTTACAACCAGCTTGAGCAACAATTTCAGATTCACTTTCTACGTTTTCAGGCCGAGCGTTTAAGAGTCTGTAAGGAATGTTATATTCCTTTAGAAGAGCCGCTAAGAGCTCAGATTTTTCAATTGTGGTCGTTCCAACTAAAACAGGCCTACCAATCTCATACATTTCTAAGCATTCTTGAGCAATTGCTCTCCATTTAATATATTGGTTTTTATATATTAAATCAGGGAAATCCTTTCGCTTAATAGTCTGGTTTGTGGGNACTGGAACTACATTTAAATTATAAATTTTTTCAAATTCAGCCTCTTCAGTTTTGGCTGTACCAGTCATACCAGATAATTTTTCGTAGAGTAGGAAAAGATTTTGGTAACTAATTGAAGCAAGAGTTTGGCTTTCATCTTGAATAGGTACATTTTCTTTAGCTTCCACAGCTTGATGTAAACCATCACTCCAACGTCGACCCATCATTGTACGACCAGTAAATTCATCAACAATAACAATTTCATTATTCTCATTAACAATGTAATTCTTGTTAAGTTGAAAAAGTTCTTTTGCTTTTATGGAATTTAAAACGTATGAAATCCAAGGCTCGTTTAGGTTATACAGATCCATAATACCTAAAGCTTGTTCACAAAATAAAACACCCTCGGTAGTTAAAGCAACGTTTTGTTGTTTTTCATCCACTTCATAATGAATTTCCCTTTTTAAAGAAATTGCAAGTCTCGCTGTCTGNAAATATTTTTCAGTCGGAGCTTCTGAGGCCCCAGAAATAATCAAAGGAGTTCGAGCTTCATCAATTAAAATCGAATCAACCTCATCAATCACGCAGTAAAAAAATGGTCTTTGAACCATTTCCTCTGCGGTATAAGCCATATTGTCACGCAAATAATCAAAACCAAGTTCGTTATTGGTTACGTACACAACGTCACAATTATAATTCTCTTTACGCTCTTCCGGCGTCATATTTTCTTGGATTAAACCAACGCTTAAACCTAAAAATCGATGTACTTGTCCAACATCTTCAGCATCACGACGAGCTAAATAATCATTTACCGTAATTACATGAGTCCCTTTGCCATATAAAGCATTTAAAAACGTTGGAAGTAGTGCTACTAATGTCTTACCTTCCCCCGTTTTCATTTCCGCAATTTTTCCTTCGTTTAGGACAAGTCCACCAATTAGTTGGACATCATAATGTCGAAGTCCCAGAACACGCTCACTAGCTTCTCGAACTAAAGCGAAAGCCTCATTGGTTATTGCTTCAACTTCTTCATTCCCTTTAAGTAAACGTTGTTTTAGGTTAACTGTTTTCTCACGTAATTCATCATCAGTAAAAGTTTTAAATGATGTTCCTATGGAATTTATCTGACGTAATCGTGAACTATATTTAGATAGAACCCGTTGTGTAGGGTCTTGAAAAATAGTTTCTAGCATAATCAATAATTTTATGAAATATTAAATTAAAATGGACGTTAATATATGGCCCAATGTCTAATAAATGTATATTATCTATAAGATGATTTTAACATTAACCAACCTAATATAAAACTGTATTTAAGCATAATCATGAGCTAGAGTATTAACCATTAAAAAAGCTTGAACTAACCTTTAATAAGAAAATAACTAAACCAAGTCTAAATTTAAATCAGATGATAAAAACTTATTTTAGCATTTAAATAACAAATTAAACAGAAATAAAGGAAAATATCCAAAAAAGGATTTACCAACCCCAAGCCAAGCAACGTCCTGGATATCGTAAACTAAAATACAAAATAAAATGGGTCACCTGGGACTCGAACCCAGAACTATTCGGTTAAAAGCCGAGTACTCTACCATTGAGTTAGTGACCCTCCTTTGATCGCAAAAATCTATAATTATTATACAGAATAGTTTGTAAATAAGCTATACATTGTTTAAAATTTATACAAATTATTCTTCTCGAGAATAAGAATATTTGCAAAAAATTAATTCAGTTTTACAAACTTGAACGTTAAAAATAAAAAAAATTGTTTGCATAAAAAAAAATTGTTTGATATCTTTTAATATATGGCTCAGTAGCTCAGTTGGTTAGAGCAGGGGACTCATAAGCCCAAGGTCGCAGGTTCAAGTCCAGCCTGAGCCAGATTTCAATTTTAGTACACACGCGTTAGTAAGAAGTAGCATTTTATATTAAAAGAGTCATTAATAGTTTAATAAAATAGAGAAATCGTTATGGGTGCAAAGACAATTCTATATGATGAGGAGGCCAGAAAAGCATTAGAGAAAGGAATGGATACGTTAGCAGAAGCAGTATCTATTACTTTAGGCCCAAAGGGTCGAAATGTAGTGCTTGGTAAAAAATTTGGTACACCACAAATTGTTAATGATGGTGTAACAATTGCTAAAGAAATTAACCTACAGGATAATTTAGAAAATACGGGAGTTTGTCTAATCCGCCAAGCAGCATCTAAAACAAATGATGTAGCCGGTGATGGAACTACGACAGCAACAGTATTAGCATATGCAATTATTAAAGAAGGTATGCGTAATGTTGCGGCTGGTGCAAACCCAATCGTCTTAAAAAGGGGTATTGAAAAAGCAACACAATTTGTTGTTAGTAAAATTATTGATTATGCAAGACCGATTGAAGATCTAGATGACATTACCAAAGTGGCAACAATTTCAGCTGGTAATGACGCGGAAGTGGGAGCTCTTATTGCAAGTGCAATTGATAAAGTTGGGCGAGAAGGTTTAATTTCACTTGAGGAAGGTAAATCAACAGTAAATGAATTAGAGATTACTGAAGGTATGGGGTTTGAACGAGGTTTTATCTCGGGCTATTTTGTCACAAACCAGGAACGTATGGAAGTTGTATTAGATAATGCTTTCGTTCTAATTACGGATAAAAAAATAACCCTTGTTAAACAAGATTTATTACCTACTCTAGAATTAATTACCAAAACTAACCGACCTCTGCTGATCATAAGTGATAACGTAGAAAAAGAAGCCTTAGCGACGTTAATTATTAATAAAATCCGTGGCATCTTAAACGTTGTGGCAGTTCGTGCACCTGGTTTTGCTGACCGTCGAAAAGCATTACTTGCTGATCTTGCTGTTTTAACTGGAGGACAAGTTGTTAGTGGTGATGCAGGATTAACATTAGAAAACGTAGAGCTTGAAATGTTAGGGGAAGCTCGTCGTGTAATTGTTGGAAAAGAATCAACAACTATTATCTCAGATGCAAATAAAAAAGCTGTATTAGCGCGATGCGAACAATTACGTCGCCAATTAGAAACAAGTGATTCTACATATGAAAAAGAAAAATTACAAGAACGTTTAGCTAAATTAAGTGGTGGTGTAGCTCTAATTAAAGTTGGTGCGGCAACTGAAACTGAAATGAAAGATCGTAAACTAAGACTTGAAGATGCAGTAAATGCAACTAAAGCTGCAGTAGAGGAAGGTATCGTTCCAGGTGGTGGTACAACTTTAGCGCACATTTCAGAAGAATTATTAGAGTGGGCAAAAGATAATCTTCTTGAAGACGAACTTATTGGTGCTTTAATCGTAGAAAAAGCCCTAAGTGCACCTGTAAGAAAAATTGCTTCAAATGCCGGCCAGAATGGTGCTGTAATTTTTGAACGTGTAAAAGAATCCGAATTTGAGTTTGGTTATAATGCAGCAAACAACGAAATTGCAGATATGTTTAAAGTTGGAGTAATTGACCCAGCAAAAGTAACTCGCTCAACACTTCAAAATGCGGCTTCCATTGCAAGTATGGTTTTAACAACGGAATGTATAATTGTAGATAAGCCACAAGCAGAAACTATTGCCTAAAGAGCTTAAAAAAATTACTGAATAAGTTAGTTAATGTTTAATGTATTACAAAAGTCAAACCTATTGAATCCCCCCCGCCTCAGCAACACAATAAAGATGACCGTTGCTGAAGAGGATGAAATGATGCTATCAGAACATATAGAAGAATTTAGTCAACGAATTGTATTTTGCGTTCTAATACTTGTTCTAGCGACTCTGTTTTGTTTTACCGACGTGAAAGAAATTGTACGAATTTTTCAAGCCCCTGCTGTTGGGGTAAAATTTTTACAATTTGCCCCTGGTGAATATTTTTTTGCATCTGTTAAAATTGCAGCTTTCTGCGGAATATTATTTAGTAGTCCAATTGTTCTTTATCAGCTTCTATTATATTTAATACCGGGCCTAACAAAAAAAGAACGTGATATCGTCCTTCCTGTAAGTTTGGGTTCAGGAATACTTTTTGTCGTTGGATTAGCTTTTTCATATTTTTTCTTAGTACCGGCAGCATTAAGATTCTTTATCTCTTATGGTGCTGAAGTAGTAGAGCCATTTTGGTCATTTGATCAATATTTTGATTTTATAGCAGTTTTGCTCTTTGCAACTGGTCTGGCCTTTCAAGTTCCAGCAGTTCAAGTTGTCTTGGGGCTGTTAGGAATTGTAACAGGTGAACAAATGTTAGGAGCCTGGAAATATGTTATTGTAATTTGTACAATAGTAGCCGCTGTTATAACACCATCAACAGACCCGATAACACAAATTTTGTTATCCGTTGCTTTGTTAAGTTTATACTTAGGAGGCTCCGGATTTGTAATTTTACTTAAGAAAGAGGTTCTATAAATTAATCTAAAGGTATTAATAGTATATTAGGTGTATAATAACTTATTGTACTGATAGATTAAAAATTATCAAAAATAATGATTAAACAATTTAAATCTGTTTTCCTAGTTCTAGGAATTCTAGGAACAGTTTTCTTTCCAAAAGTATCTTACGCGTACCCTGTTTTTGCGCAACAAGCATACCAAAGTCCACGTGAAGCTACAGGAAGAATCGTTTGTGCAAACTGTCACTTAGCTCAAAAACCAGTTGAGATTGAAGTTCCACAAGCCGTTTTACCTGATACTGTTTTCGAAGCAGTTGTAAGTATTCCTTACGATACTTCAGTTAAGCAAATTACAGCCGGTGGTACAAGAGGACCTCTTAACGTTGGTGCTGTTTTAATTCTTCCTGAAGGTTTTAAGTTAGCTCCTAAAGACCGTATTTCAGCGGATATTAAAGCGAAAACTAAGGGTGTATTCGTACAACCATACAGTAAGGAAAAGACAAACATTTTAGTTGTTGGTCCGATCGCAGGTGATAAGAACAGAGAAATCGTTTTCCCAATCCTATCTCCTGACCCAGCTACAAACAAAGAAGTAAACTTCCTAAACTACCCTATTTACGTTGGTGGTAACCGTGGTCGTGGCCAAGTTTACCCAACAGGTGAAAAGAGTAACAACACAGCTTTCACTTCGACTGCTGCAGGACAAGTTACAGCAATTCAGCCACAAGAAAACGGAAAAGTTGATGTCGTTATCACTACAGCAAACGGTGATGTGAAACAGACTGTTCCTTCTGGCCTTGAATTAGCAGTAAAAGTTAAAGATACTGTTAAAAATGATCAGCCTCTAACACTTGACCCTAACGTTGGTGGATTCGGCCAAGGTGAAACAGAAATTGTTTTACAAAACCCTAACCGAGTTAAGGGAATGATTGTATTCTTCTTCACAGTAACTGTAACTCAGATTCTACTAGTAGTTAAGAAGAAGCAATTTGAAAAAGTTCAAGCAGCAGAAATGAACTTCTAATCTGAACTTTAATTGTTTTTCATTTTGAAAAAAATAGCGGAGGTATTGGTAATTATCAAAATTACCAATACCTCCGCTATTTTTTTATCCACGGATAATCTTATCTGAAGAACTAACAAATACTAGAGCAGCTGCGATTGGTACAATAACAATAACTACTGCTAGAAAGATGCTACTTAAAAAAGCGCTTAATGATGGTGTCATAAATAGAACTCTAAACCATAAGTTGAATTTTAATGATAATTATAGCACAAGACTGGAACTACAATTTATAAATCTCAAGACATGTCATTCTTCCACAAATTAGCTTATTGATTATTCAATTTAAATTCAGCCATCAATTTTCTCTTTCCGGTTTTACCCTTTACCAATTACAAATGGTAATAACGCAGCAATACGAGCCGTTTTAATAAGTTTTGTTACTTTTTTCTGCTCTTTAGACGTTAAACCTGTCACACGTCGTGGAAGGATTTTACCTTGATCACTTAGGAAATTCGTTAAAATTCGGGTATCTTTATAAGTAAGTGCTTTAAAATCAATTGATTCTTTCGTGTTTTTTTCTGCTATATTATCAACCATGTGGGTTTTAAATTTAATAAAAAATTATTTAATTTCCTTAAAAAGCTCATGCTTTTTTGTTACTGGAGAATATTTTTTTAACTCTAGACGCTCTGTAGTATTACGTCGGTTTTTAGAAGTGTGGTAACGGTAAACACCTTGCTCACATCTGTGTTCCAATGTAACACGAATTCGAGCCCCTTTGCTTTTAGCCATAATAAATTGTAAATTTTAAAACTTATAATAAGAAATATATAGAATTACAAGAAAAAAAGCAAGGGAAATAAATTTTTAAAAATACATCTTTTATTAATTTTTAGATAGATTCGATTTTAATTCTTTTTTATCAAAGCTTTTGGCTCTTATCTTCCTTTTTAACGAAATACCCTGCAATTGACTGCTAACAGTAAGCACTAAAATATTTAAAAATTAGGCACAGTATCTAATATTTATCTAGATTTATTATAGAAAAACTAAAAATTTATTAAAAACTCCTTTTCGAAAGTGCAAAGGTTTGGTAGAATATAATTGTACTAGAAAAGCTGGTGTAGCTCAATTGGTAGAGCAACTGATTTGTAATCAGTCGGTTATGAGTTCAAGTCTCTTCACTAGCTATAAAAACGGCGAATAGGATCATTGCTATGGTACTATAAATTAAAATTATCTAAAATAGTTAAAAACTTAAAGTATTTTGTATTATGGATGTCTTAGTAATTACACTTTGCAGAGGAGTAGCAGGATTTTTAAAATTCTATATCATTATGTTAACGTTACGCGTTTATTTAACGTGGTTTCCAAATATTAATTTTTACCAACAACCATTTTATTCGTTAGGAAAAATGACAGATCCATATTTAAGGGTATTCCGTGGAATTGTCCCACCTTTACTAGGGTTTGACTTATCACCTCTTCTAGGGTTTAGTCTACTAACGTTTCTTATTGATATCTTTTCCAGTATTAACGTGTAATGTTCCTAGTCTAAGCTTTCTGTATTGGAAAGCCTTTAACCTTGCGAAACAGTACTTTCAAATAAAGTATAATTAATCATATAATATCTGTTTTTTAAAAAAAATTATTTTACTCATAATAAAATGGCAGAAGACCAATTAAACAAATCAGACGAGATTTTAGACGAAATTGTGACTTCTCCATACAAGTACGGTTTTACAACCGATCTTGAAACGGAAGAATTCGAAAAAGGTCTAAACGAGGACATTATAAAGAAGATCAGTTTAAAAAAGGATGAACCAGAATTTTTACTGACGTTTCGACAAAAGGCTTACAAAGCTTGGAAAAAAATGAATAGCCCCAACTGGGCATATCTTGATACCCCCGAAATTGATTATGAAAGTATACAGTATTATTCAATACCAAAAACGAAAAAGAAACTTGGAAGCTTGGAAGATGCCGATCCCGAACTGCTAAGAACTTTTGATAAGTTAGGTGTTTCGCTAAATGAACAAAAATTGTTAGCCAATGTTGCAGTAGATGCGGTATTTGATAGTGTTTCAATTGGAACAACATTTAAAAAACAACTTCAAAAATCAGGAGTGATTTTTTGTTCCATTACTGACGCAGTAAGTACTTATCCTCACTTAGTAGAAAAATACTTAGCTGGAGTGGTACCAATTGGGGACAATTATTTTTCTGCTTTAAACTCCGCAGTTTTTAGTGATGGGTCATTTTGTTATATTCCAAAAGACATGAAATGTCCAATGGAACTCTCGACGTATTTCCGTATAAATAATGAAGAGTCAGGGCAATTTGAACGAACATTAATAATTGCAGAAGAACGAAGTGCAGTGAATTATTTGGAAGGGTGTACAGCCCCACAATTCAGTAGTAACCAACTTCACGCAGCCGTTGTTGAATTAGTCGCACTTGAAAATGCGACAATTAAGTACTCAACAGTTCAGAATTGGTACGCCGGTGATGAAAATGGAATTGGAGGAGTTTATAATTTCGTTACAAAGCGTGGCTTGTGTGCCGGGACAAATGCAAGAATTTCTTGGACTCAAGTCGAAACAGGCTCTGCAATTACTTGGAAGTACCCTAGTTGTATTCTATCGGGTAAAGATTCCGTTGGTGAATTTTTCTCGGTAGCTCTAACCAGTAATAAACAAGAAGCTGATACGGGAACGAAGATGATTCACCTTGCACCGGGAACAAGAAGTCGAATTGTGTCAAAAGGTATTTCTGCCGGAGAATCAAGAAATACTTATCGTGGTCTTGTTAAGGTAGGCCCAAAAGCCTTCAAAACAAACAATTACTCCCAGTGTGATTCATTACTAATCGGTAAAAAATCGAGCGCTAATACTTTTCCTTATATTGAAGCTCAAAATAGTTACACCCAAATTGAACATGAAGCTTCAACGTCACGTATTGCAGAAGAACAATTATTCTACTTACTTCAACGTGGTATTGAAGCTGAAGAAGCTGTTTCATTAATGGTAAATGGGTTCTGTAAAGAAGTATTTAACGAACTGCCATTAGAATTTGCCTCAGAAGCGGACCGTTTACTAAGTTTAAAACTTGAAGGTTCCGTAGGATAACGGTCTTATTATGGTAATTGAAGAGTAAATTAACCTAAGTAATGAATTTTTTAAACGATTTTGTACTTTTATTAAAAGCGCGTTATCCCATTCTCTACATTGTTACTAATGAGGAAGAAAGAATTGAATATCTGATAAAATATTGCGCCAAAAAATACGTAAACAGAACTTACTATTCTTGGGACTTTGTTGATGGGTATCAAGGAAACCCAAATGATACAGGTTTTGCTGCGCGAAACCCACTCGAGGCTCTTGACTTAGTTGATAAACTAACTCCTGAAACGGCTTCATTGTTTGTACTTAAGGATTATGATAATTTTCTTAAGGATTTTTCTGTTATACGAAAACTTAAAAATTTAAGTCGCAGCCTTAAAACACAACCAAAAAATATAATAATCGTTTCCTCGGAAATTAATATTCCTGACTCTTTGAAGGAATTTGTAACATTATTAGAATTTCCCCTTCCTAGTTATTCTGAAATCTTAGAGGAATTAAACCGACTAACTTCTTCTTTACAACAAGACATAAAACCCGAAGTTGTGAATGAACTTGCAATGGCATGCCAAGGGTTATCACTTGAAAGAATTCGTAGAGTCCTTTCGAAAATAATTGCTAAATATGGTGAGATTGATGAATCAAGCCCAAGTTTAATTTTACAGGAGAAAAAACAAATTATCCAACAAACACAATTACTAGAATTTTGTTTGGCTGATAAAGGAATCGGCGATCTAGGTGGTTTAGACAACTTTAAAGATTGGTTACAATTAAGAAAAAAAGCCTTTTCACAAGAAGCCATCGAATATGGTTTACCCTATCCAAAAGGTTTATTACTAGTTGGTGTTCAGGGAACTGGAAAATCTATCGCAGCAAAAATTATTGCTAACGAATGGCGTTTACCATTATTACGTTTAGACTTTGGCCGTCTTTTTGCTTCTTTAATCGGTCAATCCGAACAAAGAGTAAGAAAAATGATTGAAATTGCGGAGGCATTATCTCCTTGTATTCTATGGGTTGATGAAATTGATAAAGCATTTGCGGGGGCTCAAAGTAGTGGTGATAGTGGAACAACCAGTCGTGTATTAGCTACCTTTATTACCTGGCTATCGGAAAAAACTACACCTGTTTTCGTAGTTGCTACAGCAAATAACATTGACTGTATTCCACCCGAAATCCTTCGAAAAGGTCGTTTTGATGAAATGTTTTTCTTAAATTTACCAACACGTGAGGAACGTGAAGCGATTTTTGAAGTCCATTTACGAAAATACAGACCAGACGCTGTGACAAACTTCCAACTACCATTACTTGGGCAATTAAGTAAAGATTTTTCAGGAGCTGAAATTGAAGCAGTAGTTATTGAATCTATGCGACTTGGCTTCAATGAAAATCGAGAGTTTAATAATGAAGATGTTTTAATTTCGATACAAAATCTAGTTCCACTAGCTCGTACTAAGAGTAAAGAGATTGATCTATTAAAAGATTGGGCTGAGTCAGGAAATGTAATCAGTGCGTCGAAATATCGATAAAGACGTGAGACTAATATTTACTTTACTCTGTATTACATGTTATTCTTTACTTACTACGGTGCGGTAAAAAAAATTAAATATCAAATCTAATGACAGTTTTACAAAATAATCCTCTTGATCTTGAGGTTTTTTACAAAAAAACAGATTTACCAAAAATTTCTTTAGGGGATAAGGTAAAAGTAATTATTTATTTAGAATTACCAAAAGAAGTTGGTGAAGGCGAAAAAAAGGGTAAGGAACGTATTCAAGCTTTTGAAGGCGTTGTTATCTCGACGCATTTAGACAGTAAAAAAATTGATTCAACAATTACTGTTAGAAAAATGTTCCAAGGGGGTGGAACAGAAAAGGTTTTCGTTCTGAATTCTCCGTGGGTCAAGAGTATTGAAGTACTTGGTAGTTCGGTAGTGCGAAGATCAAAACTTTACTACTTACGTGGAAGAACAGGTAAATCAGCACGTTTAAAGCGTCGTATTTAGCCNTATTTTTTCTTTNTAATTTACTAAANANCAANCAGTCTAGAGTACAATCAACTTATATTAGAGGCTGCCGCAGTTTTAAAATTGCGCAAAATGGAGTAAATTACGACATTTAAAAATTTCTATAAATAATGAAAAATTTTAAAAACTTTCTACCACAAGTTTTTGAACGTTGCTTAGCAATTATGGCTTTCTATTTCCCTTTTATAGAAGTCTCAGCTTATTTTGGACCAAAAGTTTTTCTAAGTACAGAAAGTGTCGCTCTTCGGACATTTTATGCCCAGCACGTATTAAAACTATCCAATTTTTATGCAGATAATAATCTGCTTATCTTTATATTCATGATTTGGGTTTTCATTTCGTGTTCACGAGGGACATTTCCAATTAGTAAATACGCCAGGTTTAATATTATTCAAGCCATCTTACTAAATATTATTTGTTCGTGTCTGGGGGTAACTTTTGCTTTTTTACCAACAGTAATAAGAGAAAGTCTTTTTGGACTCGTTTTTGCAAATTTTCTATATCTTGGACTAATTATCTTAATAGCATATTCTTCGCTGTTAATAATTTACGGCAGATATCCGAAAATCCCCGTTATTTCCGAAGCAGCAAAATTACAAGTACAACGTGGCCAAGGTTAATTTCCTATTACTTAAAAAATTCCCATCTAATTTTATTAGATGGGAGTTTTTTTATTTTGATTATTCAAGATCTTTTCTGTTCGGGTTTCTAGATGGGTCGTTTGAAAGGAAACCGAAAGTGAAAAGAGAGATAAAGAAAATTACAACAGTGTAAACTAAAATCTTTAATGTGAACATTGTTCAAAGTTTATTAACTAACTAATAACAAGCAAGTACCTAAAAGAATAGGTTTGCTATTTTAAGTATTATTATATGACTTATTTACTATAATACTATATTGGTAAAAAACTTGCTTTGGAATATTTTTTATTTATGGAAACTCACCAATAGAGATTGTTATTAAAATTTTAACTTTTATTAGCAGACGCCTAAACACCCATTTTAATTTCTCCAGTAATTTTTTAAACAGCTAATACGGGAAAGGTGGTAGATGTCAAACGCCCAATTAACAAAAGCATCATTGAATTGCAACAATACGCAGAGAATAATAGGGCGGGATTAAATAAATCTAAAATCCACACAAATGAATAAAGAGAAAGATGCAACAGAGTTATTTCTCGATAAAATTTAATATTATAGAAGGACAAACTAAGTTAACAGAATTTTATTTGAGAGGTTTAATAAACGGTAAAAATAAAAAAATTTGACATCGACAAAAGAAATTAACATTCATAATAATTTTTAGTTTGTTTCAAACAAAGAATTAATTTTTTTTAAAAAGTGAGCCTCCAAGTGTAATAATTACTTGTATTCACTCATAAAGAAGTTGCGGACAAGAATTTTATAAATTTAATTCTTTGGAATCTATTGACAAGGAATTAAATAGTTTGGTATTATTCTCTTTAGATTAAAAGTTTAATTCTACTAGATCTCAAGAAGATCAATAAGTACCATGGAGAGTTTGATCCTGGCTCAGGATGAACGCTGGCGGTATGCTTAACACATGCAAGTCGAACGAAAGTTTTTAACTTTAGTGGC
>JGI20151J14362_10001236_pt1 | contig 18564 bp, 11 predicted proteins | sample COG_01_FD_14362 | JGI IMG/M metagenome (IMG submission 14362)
AGAGATGGGTGAAAAGGACGCGATTAACGATGATGATGATGAAAAGAAATCGTACGCGATGGTGTGCGCGGCAAACATGAACCGGTCGATGGCGGCACACTGCGCTTTGCTCGAAAAAGGATTATTAAACGTTTCATCGTTCGGCGCGGGGTCGTCGGTGAAAATTCCAGGCTCGACGAAAGACGATCCGAACGTGTACCAATTTGGAAAAGCCACGTATGCAGACATAAGGAAAGATTTGATTCGTTTGGACGAAAACGCGTACAGACAGAAAGGATTGATCGACATGCTCGAACGGAACATGCGCGTGAAAGAAAAACCAGAACGGTGGCAAGATAACAGCGACGAGAAAGAATTCGACGTGGTCGTGTGTTTCGAAGAGAGGGTGTTTGATTTAGTGTTGGCGGATATGCGAGAAAAGAACGCGAAAGGAACGCCGTGTTTGGTGATTAACTTGGACGTGAGAGATAGTCACGAAGACGCGGTGAACGCGGCGCCGATGGCGCTGAAGCTGTGCGAAATGATCGAGAAGTGCGAAGATTGGGAGTGCGAAATCGATGAAATCATAGATCAGTTCGAAGAGGAAGTTGGGATTAAACCTTTATATTCCGTTTGTTACTATTAGCTTTTTATTACGTACCAGTAGCGCCGCCGCCAAAATTATAATGTTATAGAATGTGTTTGTATACTACGAGTAGTAAACGGCGACAGTAGAAATTACTTTTTTTGGAAAAGCAAAAGCCGTTTGGCGAACCCAATCGCCGAGCCGATGTATCCTCCTCCTCCTTCTCCTCCTTTGTTGTTATTATTAACGTTACCGCTATTACTTTTCTTTCTCCGCGACGAAGAAGTATTCGCTCGTCTCGCGCCGCCAATGCGACCGACGCCGTAGTGGCCGACGTCGAAGTTGTCGTCGTCGTCGTCATCGCTATCGCCGTATTCGTCCGACGACGCGTTGTAATAGTCGCTCCCTTCGGAGACTTCGGACATACCCGGGAAATATTCGTTGGCGCCTCTCAATCCGAGCAAGTTTTTCAAAACCGCGTCGCAGACGGTTTTGCGATCGCGAACGTTACTGATTGGCATGCCTCGTTCGTCGGTTAATATGAATCGGTGGACTTCTCTCGCTAAAGTTCTGTGTACGCTCTTACTGCTCCCAGATTTACGAAGCGACGATCCTTGCGACGTCGTCGTCGTCTGGTCGTTGAGCATTACCCCTACATTTGCCCCTCCCGGTTGGTTGAGACCATCGCCACCTCCCGCGCCGCCGCCGCCATCGATTCTGTGTATCATAAAATCTTCCTGTTGGTGCTGCCCTTGTTCACCTTCGCTAAATCCTGGATCGATCACAATGTCCGCTTTGAATACCATCACGTTCAATCTTCTCAGCGCTTCCGTGGCGTCCAACAAAACTCTCGGTCTCGTCACGCCCGTAAAATCTAAAGGACAAATCACTCTCATCTCGGTCGCTAAATCGTCGATACCTTTACTCGTAATCTGAACAGCCACCGGCCGTTCGATGTTCTGTTTATACTTTTGACACAAATATCTCGCGTTTTCGTCGTTCGTCATTCGCTCGCAAAACAAGTCAATCTCGCACAAACCTCCAGATTTCATCTCGACTTTCGCGTAGTAGATTTGCACTTTTAACTCCTTCGAAGCTCTCAAGATGTCGTACAACAAACCTTTCCTATCCCTGGAAATCATTTGAAACACCGTGTGCCTTTCGCTCATTAAGTTATCCACCCAAACGTCGCAGGAAGGATATTCTGTCGCGCTCGCCGATTCCACTTGCGAGATGCTAAAATCGTCCAACCATCCGGCCCGGGTGATGTAATCGCCCTGCGCGTAAAAAGGAACTTGGTGTAAGCCTACTTTCACTTCGTTCCCGTGCGCGACGACTGACCGTACCGCCATTTCGATTTCTTGCACTCGATCTTCGTTTGGCAGTTCGTCCTTTGTATCCATGACGTAGAATAAATCAACCGCAGTGTTTGCCGGCGAGGTGGAGATGTGCGCGCGTTGGACGATTAACGCGCACTCCCACAGAGTCAACGTTAAATCTCTCAACAAACCTACTCGGTCGTCTAATTCGACTCTCAAAATGAACGTCGACGGTTTATAATACTCGTCGTCGTCGTCGAAATAATCGTGAAAATCCGAGTAGGATTGTTGCTGCTTCATCAATCGCGATGAATTATTATTATTGTTAGAGGACGAAGAGACTTGCGATCGCCGTCTTCTGTTCGTATCGTCTTCCCCGTGGTTGTGACTCCTATGATCGCCGTTCATATCTTCTAAATGACTCTTGCCTCCGTTTTTGTTGTTCGCGTTGATAATTTCGTCCAGCCTCGAGCTCGATTTTCTCGAATGTCTTCCTCCTCCTTTCTGAAGGTTTGTCGCTCGATCGCTCTCGTTGACGCTGCTGTTTCTTCCTCCGTTGCTCTCTTTACCGCTTTTCGCGATGGATAACTTTTTGGGACACAAATTCTCCAATCGCATTTGTAACAGTTTCCAGTTCACCGCTTTTTCCTCTTCTTCTTCTTCTTCTTCTTCTTCTGTTTCATCGTCATCACTTTCTTCGTTTTCTTCTTCATTTTCTTCTTCATTTTCTTCTTCGGGGTTCGTGCTTTTTTCGCTGTTGTTCTCGGCCCCGGAATCGCTTCGATGACGAGAGGTAGTATCGTCGTTCCTCGTCGCGGTATCGTCATCGCCGTCGCTCTCATCCTCGCTACTCTCATCGCTCTTATTCTTTGTCTTCTTTTTCTTGTTCTTCGAACCTTTTCCTCCCCCTGATGATTTTGACGACCGTTGCAACTCGTGCGTCGACGGCGGCGCGTATATCGTCAACAACACGAACGCCCACTGTCCATCCGTGGCGAAGTCTCCTTTCACGACGACTAAACCGAAATCGAAAATGGTCCTCGCTAAATCCGCGCCTAAACCTGTTTTATCCGGGCAGGTCACTCTGCATATCGCTTCGTTTTGGTATGCGAGGGATGGGCGTATTTGGACGTATTGTTCGATGTCGTCGATTAATTCCTCGTCGTCTTCGTCCATTACGTCGTTGAATTCTTCAACCATCTCTGGAATGCATGTGTTGGTTGGAAAATCATCAATACCGTTCATCATCTTTTCTCTCTCTTTGTTGTTGTCCAAGCACAACGACGATCGATTTCAAACGCGACCCCACTACGACGACGAAGGAAACAAACGACGACTACTTTCGCAGAGATGAGACTTTGGAAAGAAAATCTCTCGATATACTCCTCGCACCACCTTTTCTTCTTAAAGACGCACTATAAGTCACGAATAACGTGAATAACGAGAAAATGAAGAATTTTTTAATGTGTCTGTTTGTTTTGCAAAAGAAAAAATTTTGGGTGAAGAAAAGAGACGTTTTTTCTTTGATGTCTTTGTCTCGAAAAGAGAAAAAACCACCTCATTATATACTAACGCACGCATATAAACAGAGACACGCGTCATCGTATAAGAGAGAGAGAGAGAGAGAGTTGAGATCTCTCTCTTGGTCTTTTTCGTTTCTGCTGCTATGGCCTCCTCGTTTAAAATGAAAAGGAGCATCAAAAGCATCGCTTTCTTTTGTCCGTTTTTCTCCCTACTCTTGTCGTTGGATCTCATTCCAAGAATCGATGCCGCGATACACGCGTACGAAGATTCGTACTTCTTCTCGGTGAACGACGCGTTCATATACCGAGGCGGGCGAGAAGGCTTGTTCAAATCGTCCGAAGATGATGATACGTATGACTTTTCAGATTGGGGCGTGAAACGACCGGCGGGATTAGCCAACGGGAAGAGTTACATTCGGTTCAATAAAGTCGCCTTTCGAAGGAGTTTAGAAGACGTTTCGGAGCAGGAGGAGGAAGATGAGAATACTACGAACAACAACGAGAACAACAACAACTATTCGGGGGTAGTGCAAGCGGTGGTGTTCGAAGTGAACGACCGAGACTTGGTCGGGTACGTCACCGAAGACGGCGGACGGCGGTATTGCTGCGACGAAGCGTTGGCGAAAACGAGCGGGTGTTCGCCGGGGAGAGTCATCGTGCGACCGAGAAAGGAGATGCAAGAACAAATCGATGAAGACACGAAGGAGAAGAAACTGGTGGAGGTGGAAAACGTGGATTGGCCGTGGGTGACGGACGCGTATTTTGAAGGCAAAAATGAGTTGGAATCGAGGACGGTGGACGACGCGGTGAGCATCGAAGAGACGGGGATGTATTACTTGTGGTTTGTGATTTGCGACCCGAAGTTGGCCGGGACGACGGTGAACGGACAAACGGCGTGGAAAAATCCGAGCGGGTATTTACCCGGGATGATGGCGGCGAATTTGCCGTTTTATTTGTTCTTATCGTTGGCGTATTTAGCGCTCGGAATTTGTTGGGCGGTGAACTGCGCCGTCAAGTGGAAGTATCTGATGCAAATCCATCACTCGATGACGTTTGTCGTCTCCTTAGGGATGATTGAAACGTGCGTGTGGTATTACGATTACTCGAATTTCAACACGACTGGATTTCGTCCGTATTTCGTGACTATTTTTGCAGTCGTCGTATCGGCCGCCCGGAAAGCCGTTTCCAGAGCGTTGGTCTTAGTCGCCTCCATGGGCTACGGCGTCGTTCGACCGACTTTAGGCGGATTCGCGCCAAAAGTACTCGCATTATCCGGGGCATATTTCATCGCCAGCGCGACTTTAGACGTCGTCGCGAACGTAGGTGCTATCGATGATTTAACGTCTGGCGCGAGAGTGTTTTTGGTTTTACCCGTGGCTGCGTTAGACGGCGCGTTCATCTTGTGGATTTTCACGAGTTTGAGTAAAACGTTGGCGCAGTTGCAACAAAGAAGGCAAATGGCCAAGTTGAGTTTGTACCGATATTTCACCAACGCGTTAGCTTTATCCGTGGTTTTATCGTTCGTGTGGGTGGTGTACGAGATGTGGTTTAAAGTCACCGACGCGTTTAACGAGAAGTGGGAAGCCGATTGGATCACCGCGGCGTTTTGGCACGTCTTGAATTTCGCCTTGACCGCGGTCATTTGCTTTTTATGGCGACCGATGGAACCGGAGAAGTTTGTAGGGAATAAAAGTGGGAGCGTGGATGCGAACGATTCTTTTTGGACGGAAGAGGAGATGAGCGCGGTGGATAACGAATTAGCTGAAGCAGCCGGGCACCACGAGTTAGGCGGAGATTCGGACGACGACGAGGAAGGAGGAGGAGGAGGAGGAGGAGGAGGAGGCAAAATGGAATGAGAAAACGTATTGTTTTTAGCTGTTTTTACTACTAAGTACTACTATTATTATTGTATTTGCTACCTGATACGACTTTGGAAAAGTTCTTCTCGAGCGTTTTCGCGAGGTATTCGTCGCCGTCACCGCCGAGCTTGGCGTCTTCCTTCAGTTTTGCAATTTTCGCTCTCTTCAATTCCGCGCGAAGCTTTGCAATCTCGCGTTCCTTTTCCAGCATGATGCGTCGCTGTTCTTTCTGTCGCGCTTTCGCAACCGCCGCGTCTTCTACCACGACATCTTCTTCTGTTACTTTTTCTTCTTTATCTTTGTCTCCTTCTTTCTCTACCACTTCAACTTCTACTTCTCCTTCCTTGTGCGACGGCCCCTTGTTGTAGGAAAGATGGTGACGCTGAGAACCGCTTTTGTCGCGGCGAACTTGACTCTCGTGGTCCATCCTCAACAAACCACCTTCCATGCAACATAATCTGCACGTCGACGCTTTCACTTTCTTCCCGAATTCCGTTCTTTTCCTCTCCGCGACGATGTACCCGTACGTGCTCGCTTTCCTAATATTCAACGCCACGTGGAAACACGCGAGTTCGGAAACCGCGTAGGCTAAGATCGCGCCGACAATAACGTACGCCAACGTCCAGTTCCGCAAGGTTTCCAGCACAGAAATCACCGTTTGAATACTCACACCCATATTTTCATAATCGTCAGCCGTCGTTGTCGGATAATAGTGATCGTTCGAAAACATCTTCACCGGCGACATGAATCCGTCGTACAACTTCTCCCTCGCATCCAACCATCTCCGTCCGTCTATTTCCCCGCTCCGATCGTACCCATCCTCTCCAATGTCGTTCAAACTTTTCAAACTTCTCTCCACCCTTCTCAACTTCTCCCAAATCACGACTAATAACCAAACGCCCGCCGAAAACTGCCCCCAAATCTGCATCGAGACGCTCGCCAGTAACACCAGAAACGCTCGATAGTTCTTCTCGCCGACGCACGTGTTCAGCCACCCGCAGTGGTGGTCGAATCCATCGATGCATTTGTTGCACGCGCCGCAATGTTTTGTCGTTAAGGGGTTCTTTTGGTACTTGTGGCATATGTGACATTTTGGATGGTTATAGTTATTACCCTCCGTCTCGATATCGTCTTCATCCTCTTTCTCCGTTTCCTTTAACATTTTCTTCGTTTCCGCTATAGGAGGAACAAAATCCGTCTCTGGATCGCACAAAGACGCGTTCATCCCGCTCGCGAAAGATACAAGCACCAAAAACCCGTACAGTGCGCACAAAATCACCCTATTTTTGCTCCCGTTTTCTCTCTTAAACGTCATCGATGGCACTTGCACGGCGTAGAATCCGAAAATCTCAAACAGGTAGAAACTCATCCCGAGGAGTTGAAGGACGTTCCCGCTGAACTTTACGCGCTTCGTCGTTTCCTCTTCATCGCTCTCATTTTCATCGAAATTATTCGAGGACGGCGCGTCGAGGTAGACGAAGAAGCCGTTTTTCCGTTTCGGTCTTTGCGAGAGAACCATGACGTGATGCTGTTTACTCTCTTTTACGCGCGCGCGCACCAAAGAGGAGTAATGAGGCAAACGTCTTCCAATTTTCTCCATTAATTAGACTTGCACGATATCTTACTTTAAAGCGTCGTAAAGAAGCGAAAAGCCTCGATACTTCAGAGACACGACGGGCAAAAACATGTCCGCTGGAGGAGAACTCGTCCGAGTGGATTTTGACGAGGAAACAGCGATGATGAGTAAGCGAAGATTGGAAGCGGAACGATTGGAAGAAAAGTTGAAACACATCAACGACAACGTCACGTACGAATCGAAAAACGTGCAAGGATCGACCGCCGGGGCGGGTTCCGGAGCGTTCCACGAATACAGACACTCGCGGAGACGAGAATACGAACGGCTGGAAAAAATGGACGAGGAAGAGGAAGAGAGAGACGTGAAGGCGAAGTTTGAACGGAGGAAACGAGAGAGAGAAGAGAAGGAGAGGAAAGCGGTCGAGAGGAAAAGAGAGAAACGGAATGCGAAGAAGATGAAGATGAAGATGAAGATGAAAAAGGAGGGTGGTGATGGTGGTGGTAATGATGATGACGGTGACGAGGATGAAGGCGACGTGGGAGGAAAAGCAGAAGCAGCCTTGGCGGCGACGGCGGCGGTAAAAGTTGTAGCGACGAAAGCGGAAGGAGGAGGAGGAGGAGGAGAAATAGAGGATGCAGACGCCGCCGATGCGGGATTAGACTAGTTTGTGCAACGCGAAAATACTATGTATGAATAGAGGAGCGAGCGCTCCGCTTCCCCTTGCTTTCGGCGGGTTAGATTTGTTAGTGTTATTATTTAGCGCCGGTTTCGTTTTCGCTTTCGTTTTCGTTTTCGTCTCTTTCCCTTTCACGTTCTTTCTTTGAAAGCACGACTCGGTCGAAGGCGTCCGCTATTTTGGTTTCAAACTCCACCATGCCACCTTTTTCCGCCATCGCGGTGAGCAAAGCGTCCGGATTCGCCTTCAGTAACTGCGCCGCGAAAGCGAGGACGATGGGTAAATCTGAACCCGTGAACGCTGAAATGCCCATGGCAATGAAACCGATGAGTAGCCACCACTTTCGGTTTTTCTTTTCGGTTTCTCGTTTGGTTTCGAGCTCAACGCGTTCTTCTTTGGTGAGCCGCGCTTTCCTCGTCGCTTCTTCCTCGTCGGCGGAGATGACTTTTCTCGAAAAGACGCGCGATATGTACCGAGGCAATAAAGCCGCCGGCGCGAAATAACCGAGAAAAGCGACGCCAATTGCAAACGGACTCAACAAAACGCGCAAAGCCATCCCACCTCCGCTCAACGCGGTTAACGATTGGTGCAACGTCGCGGATCCGGACGCGACCAAGAGCGCTAGCGCCAACGAGGCGAGGACGATTTTCGCGTATTTGTGCGCGCGTCGCAGGATCAACGCCAACGCGCTCCATCCGCGACCAACTGGCGAAAGGAAGGCAAAAAATGGCGACGACGAGGACGACGAGAACAACAACGGTCTCTTTGTCGTCGTCGTCGTCGCGTTAAAATCTTCCCCACTACTTTTTGTCACTCTCTCTTCGCGACACAAAAACCGATACAACATAAACGCCGGCGCTAAAACCAACCAATACGACGAGTGCTCCCCGGCTGAAATCCCAGCCGGCAACAAAAACGCGTAACACACGTGCACGTCCAACCACCTGCCTCGCATGGACCGCGAATACGACATCATCTTCATCGTGGGTGTTGTTCTCGCGTTATTCGCACCACCACCGCTGCTCGTTTTATCATCATTACTACTACCGCTACCGCTGCTACCGCTATTCCTACCGTCGTCGCCGCTCGACGCCGACAACAAAATCCGTCGCTCTACATCACCCTCATATCTCCACTTCCTCACCAAATACATAACAAACAATATCGGTAAAACCACAAACAGTGTCCATTGCGTCGTCGTCTTCACCGTCCCTTGCGTCAACACCGCGCCTGAGAAATAAGACAAGAAACTGTTCACCGGGTTGAGGCCACCTACAAAGGCAGGGACGACATCTAACCGCGCGGGGTAGAATAAAGTCGATTCTTCTTCTTCTTCTTTCTCCTCCTCCAACTCCTCCTCCTGAAAGACGTCATTTTCAGAGCTCGCTCTTCTTCTCGTCGTTCCTTTCCTTTTCGTCTGAATCGTCGTCTTCGATGGTGTTTTTAGTCTTGTTGTTTTTGTTGCATTCGAATTTCCCGAGGACTTTGAAGCGCCGATGGGAAACACTTTTGACGACGATGTTTTTCTTCTCTCACGCGATGAAGACGAAGAAAAGGAGGCGAAAAACGCCTTGTTCTTATTCCTGTTCGCCACCACCAATGCCGAACAAACGATGGGAAAAGAAGAAGTCATTTTCGCGTGCTTTAAAAGTGTGGTGTTTTAGATACGGAAAATATCTCTTTACACAGACGAAGCGTGGTGAAACATGCGACATCAAGAACAACGAACGAACGAACGAACGAACGATTTACGAATAGTAATAACAATAGTATAGCATAAAGAGTTAATAATATTAAAAGTCAAAGTTTGGTTTCTCACTTCCGTCTGGAAAAATCTTGGACAAGGTGACGCCGCTCGCTTTCACCGTGGTCGCGCAAACGAATTTGGCGCCTTCGCCTTTGAAATCCTGCCCGAGAGTGCTCCCGCACGGGGTGATAATGCACGGCATTCCCGCGCCTTCAGCGGCTCGTAAACCAACGATGCTATCTTCAATCACCACGCACATCTCCGCGGGTAAATCTACTTTTTCTCTCGCTAAGTTATAAATCAACGGGTCCGGTTTCTTCTTCGTCACGTCGTCGCCGGCCATGAGGACGTCCAATTTATCCAATCTCTCCTTCCCGACCACGGAGTTGACGACTTTCTCGAACCCGGCTTTCGTAGCCGCGGAGCAAATCCCAACCGCCACGTCCGGTCTCGCGATCGCTTCGTCCATCAGCTCTAAAATTCCATCTCTGGCCTGCGCGACTTCCTCGACGATTTTTTTATAAAACTCCGTCTTCTTATCTTGCAAGTCATCGATCAGTTGGTCTTGGATTGATGTCTCTAAAACCTCTCCTGTGCCGTATTTATCGCTCTTCGTGACCGTGGGCCATTTGTTCTCCTTGAAATGCCATCGCATTTTCGGTTTCCCGCCGCCGACGGTATTCGCCAAGACGTCGTAATACGACGGGACCCATTCCATTTGCGTTCCTGTTTCGATTTGTAATCCAAAATGTTCGAACGATTTGTTGTACGCCAATCGGTGCAACTCTTCGGTTTCCACCAGGACGCCGTCGCAGTCGAACAAGAGGGCAAACTTTTGGTTTTTCGAGTTTCCAGGTCCCGCGCGCGTGGTTAATGCGGTCGCATTCTTATTGGCCGCAAAATTATTCGCGCGTTGTTTTCGGTTGCCACGTAGGTGGTTCGGATGTAATCTCGTTCTCGCGGACAATTTCCCCCGCGAAGACGACGAAGACGAAGAACCCGCGCGATGGTTTTGGTGGAAAGTGGCAGACGTCTTCGCGAAAGAAGAACACGACATGTTTACGATGCTCGTCTTTCTGGTGTGCAATACTATACAAAACGAGGCAGAAAAGTGTGGATATCTACTCTCACACAAAGTTGGTTTTGGATGCTTTTGCTTTGCTTCGAGTGGTGCGGTATCCTCGTTTGGTTTTCCACGCTCCTCGCGTTCTTTAATCGGAGGAGGAAAAGAAGCTGGAAAAGCACCACCCTCTCGAAACAAAGAGAACAGAGGAGCAGAGGCAAAAGAGATATACTTTTTGAGAGATTTTCCCTTAAATTTAAAGGGGAATTTTTCAGCCTCAAACATGTCAAAGAGACAAAAAAGAGGAACAAACACTTCGCCATTATCGCACACAACATCATCACAGAACACATAATATAATATATAAAAATGGTATTCGCGACGAAGTTACAAATCAACGCCGTTTTCAAAAAAGCCGCACCGGCGAAGAAAACGGTCACTCCGGCGAAGAAGGTACGTGTAGTCATTCACATCGTTCGCGAGGCGTCGGTTGAGTTCGAAATCCGAGCGCATCATCATCGTCTCATTTTAGGCGGAAAAAGAGGGAGAAAAAGAGCAAAAAAGAAGGAAAAAACACAACCGACATTTTCTCCTACGCGCGATGAAAGAGAGAGAGAGAAAAAACGCACGCGCAAACGCGCGCTCCCTCTTTTCAAACGCTTTAAAAAAATGAACGCATGAAAGTAGTCTCCGTGTTTGCATCCGTGGAATCAGATCGCGTTCGCAACGTTCGCGTGTAATGGTTTTAAGCGCGTGATGATGATGATTTTGATGAAAGCCATCATCTCATATGTCTTTTTGATATCTTTTCCACTCCGAGATTTTGCTCAAAAACTGACCTTTTCTCCTCGTTTCGCTCTCAATATTTCTAGGCACCAATCAAGAAGTCACCGCCGGCGAAGAAGCCAGCGACGCAGAAGAAATTCACCCCGCCATCGGGCGAACGCGACCTGTGGTACCCGAACGCGGAAGCGCCCGCATGGTTGGACGGCTCCATGCCCGGTGACAGAGGCTTCGATCCGTTTGGATTGTCCAAACCGACGGAATATTTGCAATTCGACTTGGACAGATTGGACGGCTCGGCGGCGAAGAACCCGTCGGGGAACGTCATCGGTAAGTTGAAGAAGACGGACAACAAGCCGACGGAAAGAACGATCGTTCCGTTTAACGAAGCGTTTGACATTAACCGATTCCGCGAGTGCGAGTTGTTGCACTCCAGATGGGCGATGTTGGGCCTCGTCGGCGTGATCTTTGGCGAAGCCGGCACGGGCGTCGCCTGGCAAGACGCCGGTAAGGTTGAGTTGGAGCAAACGCAATACCTCGGCTTTAACTTGTGGGGCGAAGGGTCCAACTTGGCCGCGTTGACTGCCATCGAAGTCCTTTTGGTTGGTACTCTTGAATTTTACAGATCCGCCGAACTCGACCAAGAGAAGAGATGCTACCCGGGCGGCGCGTTTGACCCGTTGGGTTTCGCTTCGAAGAGCCCGGAAGAGACGTTCAGATTGAAAACCGCGGAATTGAAGCACGGAAGATTAGCAATGGTTGCCATGTTTGGTGTCGCGCAGCAAGCGTTGAACAACGGCGAAGGGGCTTTGGAGGCTTTGACCAGCATCGGTAAATAAGTAGATTACTTTGAAGAGTTCGTTTTCATTGGTATCAACTTTATCTCTATTATATTAAACGAAAGACATCCTCGCGAATTTTTTTACTCTTCTTCACTTCTTTTTTAGATACAAAAACAACGCGCATAAACGACGACAAAAAATGTCACCAAAACCACCTGTCGTTCTCGAAATCCTTCGAACTTCTTCTTTGTCTTCTTTGTTGTCTTCTTCTTCATCTCGTAGTAAACGTCGCGAGGGTCTTTTTGCCTCCTCCGAACGACGACGACGTGTACACCAAAGAGAGAAAACGTTCAGAATTGGAAACAACAAGAACAACAACAAACAGTTGGAGATGAGGATGATGATTTCCGGAGGAGAATCAAGCCTAAAACGAAGAAGAAAAACAGACGTGTCGTTGTTCGCGTCGTCGAAATCGTCGTCAGAAAGAAAGAGCGGCGATGATGATGATGATGATGATGATTCGTCGTCGTCGTCTGGAAAAGATGCAACAGATGATGATGTGCCAATGAGCAAAATCTATTCCTTGCTCTCACTCTCGATATTCGCTTTACTCGCCGGAGACGTCGGGATGAATTTTTTGGCGTTTTTGTTCGCGTGGGTGACGAAACAGGGTGACCTCACGTTCTTTACGACGAACGCGAACGGATTCTGGACGGAGAAGTTATGCATTTTAGGCTTTGTGATATTACTGTTGATGGATTTTAAAGCGGTGGCGACGAGGCAAATTAGAAGGGCGAACGCGGTGTTGAAGACTATTAAATACGCGAAAGAAACGACGGTGGAAAGCATAGAGCAGACGAGGAACGTGGAAACGTTTTTGACGAACGTGTACATGAAGTCAACGTTTGAGATTTTGGGCGCTTTGATCGCTTTGGTTGGATGTTTGAGAACCGCGTCGCCTTCGCTCGTACCCGGAAGCGGCGCTTTGTTTTCGTTGCCGGCGTCGATCGGACCCGCGATTGCGCTCTTTTTCGGCCACGCGATGTTCATGCTCATCAACACGAACGTCATTTCACAAAGCGCAAACATGACCACTCCGTTTCCTCTTCAAATAAGAAAAACGATAGCTACGTTTGACGCGATGTTAGCGATGTTAGCGATGAGTTGCGCCGCGTTTCAAAAAGGATGGCCGGGGCTCATCGCGTCCTCGCTCTTCCTCCTCTTTTCCATTTACTTCACCTACGAGAACGAAATCAAGAAGAAAATGAAAGAGCGAAAAAAGAAAGCCGAGAAGAAAGGAAGGCGTGATTTCGGGAGCAGCAGCGGCAGCAGATGATAGATGCGCGCGCGAGCGCTTGGAAAAAATGTTGTCCTAACGAACTTTGAACACAAACACTTCTTCACTCTTTTCTCTGCTTTGTACATTTATTTATAAAATAATACATGCGCTCGGCGGCGAGGCGGCTTTTCCGTCGGCAGGCTGTTATTACTACTACTGCTGCTGCTACTATTACTACTACTACGAGTAGTACTCATCGTCAGCGATCGTTACTTTCATCGTTGTTTGTGCGACACTTCATGACGGAAACGACGAAAGAGAATTCGACGTTCGTTTCCCCGTCGAAAATCCTGGTCAGTTACGACCCTTCGACGGCGAACGAACACCTCTCGGAACTTTTGAAAGAGAAAGACATCACGCGAAGCGTGGAGTCGAGACATCGGTACGCCGTGATCGGGTTCGACACGGAAACTCGACCGACGTTTAGTAAAGTGGCGAAAAAGAACAAAGTTGCTTTGGTGCAATTCGCGAGCAAAAATGTGGCGTGTTTAATCCATCTGGCCTCGATGAATGGGAAAGTGCCGGAAATGATGACGAAGATACTCAGAGAGAAAGAGTACGTGTTACTCGGGTTTGGGATTAAAACCGATTTGAAAGAGCTGAAAACGGAACATTACGGGAACGAGGATAAAGAGAGCGTCGACGTGAACGCTTTCATCGACTTGGCGACGATTTCGGAGGTCTTTAAACACGAACGACCGGGGATGAAAGGCATGGCCAATCACTTCGGATTGGACGTGGAAAAGCCAAAAGCGGTGCAGATTTCGAATTGGGAGAATTCGCCGTTGAGAGAAGGGCAGGTGAAATATGCCGCGGAAGACGCGAGTTTAGGCGTTTGGTTAGCCGAGCGAATGTATGAAAAGTACGGACGACGCAAAGATACTACTAAGAAGAATAGCAACCATAGCGAGATAAAAGAATACGAACACGAATACGAAGAAAACGAAGAAGATGACCGATACGACGGGTTTCTCCAGTGGATGCATTCGTTTAGAAACGCGGAAAACACGAAGAAATTGAACAAACGACAGTTGCCGAAAGACGCCGCCGCGTTGGTATTAAACGCGGAGTTACAAGCGGTGAACAAATACGCGACGCTTCGATTTCAAGACGCTAAGAAGCTCTTAAAGCAATATCACGACGGGAAGAAACACCCGACGGCAACGCTGTTTGAGTTTTTTAACAGTTTATCGAAAACGTTGCCGAACGAGTACACGAAAGACGGTCGAGGATTTGAATTCGTCCGATTCAACGAGTCCGTCTCGAAAGCGAAGAAAGAGGACGGCCAACCCCAAAACGTGTCCGTGTTCTCGTGCGAGTACGATTGGACCGATCTCGGGGAGACCGTGCGAGGGTGTTCGGGCTCAGGTATAAGCTCGTCCAAGAAAGGTGCGAAAGCGGAAGCGTGTAAAGACGCGCTCGCGAAATGCGAAGAGTGGCTGAAATCGTTCGAAAACCAGTGGTTCTTCGAGCTCGCGTTGGAAGAGAAGCAGTCGCGCGTGTTAGGCGCTCAGTAGTAAAGACACGTGTGATGATGATAGATATAATAGAAGTTTGAAAGCACACAGCGCGTGTAGTTAGTAAAATGGTAATAAAAGTATATATTTATATAAAAGAGAGAACTTTTTGCTTGTTCGTTTGTTTTGTTTTTACACCGCGTCGATATCCTCGTGCGAGGCACCCGTCGGACGCTGATCTTGTCCAGATCTTTGCTGCGGATAGCCGATCACGACTTGTTGTTGTTGTTGTTGTTGTTGTTGCTGTTGTTGTTGTTGTTGTTGTTGAGGCGCTCCAGCCATCGCGCTCATCTCGTTGCTATTCGAGTTGTTGTTGTTACTATTTCTATTATTGGCAGCGAACGGATTCGCGATGTTGAACGCGTTATTGTTCGTATTGAATCCCCCCGCGTTCTTCGTTTGCTTCTTGACGACTTCGTCCATGACGTCGTGAATCTCTGGTTTCGTCAACATTTGTAAATCTTTGTCGACGGCGTAACACAAGTACACCGCGTCGACGACATCCAATAAAACGGTCAGGCAAAAGTTCAGAATAGTCAGAGAAATCAAGAAGCAGAACACACCGAGGAAGACTACCTCGACGCTTCGCGATTCGTCGTCGAAGTAATTCGAGGACGAGAGGCCAAAGACGACGCCAAAGACGACCGAGACGATAAACGCAGTCGTCCTGAGAATCATCGGAGGCAACCACCACACCGCAAAGGTTGATAACATGTTGTTTTGTAAAATCGTGGTGACTTTTCTCGCAGAGTCGCAAAAGGCGTCGCCGGAGATGGCGGCGTACACGATGGCAAACTTGGAAATAAATCCAATAATCTCGGCGAAACATTGCCACAACAAGTTCACGCAACACATCAACGCGGCCATCGCCGCGTTGTTTCTGTGTTCTCTTTGCGCTTTTTCAAACATGTTTCGAACCATATCGACGATTGACATGATCAAACCTCCAAAACAGATGGTGCCGAATTGCGATTTCAAGCCGTGCGATAACGAGCGTTTCACCGTACCTTTGAACGCGGTCGTTCCAGAGGGCGCAAAGTACCACTGCGCGGTTGAACCACCAATGGTGAACAATCGTAAACACACCGCAACCGAGGACGTCCAGAGCAAGGAAAAAAACAGCAACCCGACGAACGGTTTCACCCACGAATCCGTCTGCCATTCGCAACAATTAACCTCATAAACGTACGCACTCATATCGCCCGTCGCGCCTTCATCTCTGGGTGTTATGTAGTCGTCGTACGACCTACGATCGATGCACTTCGATCCGTCGCTCGGGTGCGTCATCGCGAACCGATTCGCGCCAATCTTCCCGTGCATCCACGCGTACGAAATGAAAAAGATAAACGGGATGAACACAAACATAGAAACGAACATGTTAATCCCCATCGTCGCCGTCAGCGTGTGTTTCTGATCGCTCAACGCCGTCGCCGCGGTTTGTAAAAGCCGATTGACGAGCGCGATTTCCTCTCGCCAGAGATAAAAGACGCGCGCTAAAATCAAAGTCACCAGGAGAAACAAACACCCGCCAAAGACAAACCCTTCTGCAAACATGTACAAAGAGAAGGAAAAGCTGGAAAGGAGTTTAAACCCAATAATCCCCCAGGTTGCTTTACTCGCGTGATATTGAAACGCGTACAAAAACGTCACCCCGAGCGCAACCGCCGAGACGATCGCCAACAACAGCCACGCGTGCGACGATTGCCAAAAATCATCACCATCGAACACATCGTCCAAATCGTCGTTGGTATCCTTAAACTCATCTGTGTTCGATAACAACAGCCTCGATGTTGGTGATGACGACGACGCGCGATACGCTTCGCAGTTGGTGCTAAACAGCACATCTTCGCTCGTTCTTTGTGCAAACGCTTTCGCGTTCGTGTTCGAGACCACGACAATGCCGAGAAGGAAACACGCGCTCGTGATGAGTAAGAACACTCTCGCGAATGTGCGGTCTGTTTTTGGTCGAGGGCTGTAGTTGAACNCCGCCGAGGCGGCTTCGTCGTTTTCGAGAAGGTCGNGANNNTCTTCTTCCTCGCCTCGGGAAAAAGGTGCCGTCGGCGTGGAATCCTCGTCGTCTCGCAAACGCGCGAATGGAGGAGAGGAGGNNGATTTAAACATNCTGGTGGTGGTGTTAAAAAACAGATGCGCGATGCTTTCTCTCGCGGGTCTTTCGTTGTTTAATANTCGGTGTTGTGTACTTCTTCTTTTGTGTGTGATAAAGTGCGTTGAGTGTGTGNGGATTTTGGCGGACAATTCAAGACTTCTTTCTTCTTCTGCTCTAAAGCGCACGACGCGNAAGAGTTTCAACGACGACGATGTGATGATGATTACAATGATATCATTACAAAGAGTGTGTTNTTATTATTTTTGAAGCAACGGTTCTCTCTCGTCCGGAAACGCTGTTTTTGTCTTTGTCGTTTCTGTTCGNGATGATGATGCTAAAGGCGGATTCTCCTCGTCGGTGCGTTCGCCGCTTTTACTATGACTACTCTCGCTACTACTACTCTCGCTAAGCATTTGCGTATTCTTGACGTACGTGTACCTCCCAAACCCGGCTAAGGAGAGCGCGTATCCGAACGCTTGCAAGACGGTGACCACGTCGCCGTAGACTAAAATCCCGAAGAACAGTAACAAGATGTTCTTGATATTGTTGATGCCTTTGAACCAGACGGCGCCGATGTTCTTCACCACGCCGAGGCCGCACGCGTTGACTAAACACCCCCAGGAGGAAGACACGACGAATAAATACCAGTACTTATTCGCAATGGAGGAAATTCCCGGCGCTTGTAACGAACTGCCTTCAAAATACACCACTAAAGGTATAAAAAACACCACCGTCGCCGGCGCGAAGTAATACATGCTCTCGATCACGCCAAACTTTCTATTCACTAACAGCCACTGCGCGCCGACGGTTCTAATGGCTTCCGCGAAGTGCGACCCAAACATCACGCACACTCCAATCACGGTCGCTTTCCCGCTCACGTTCATGCACATCATCCCACCGAGAACCATGGCGAGTAAACTCACCGTAAAATCCGAGTTGTACTTATCCGTCCCGACGAACACGTGCGTTATATACGTGACGACGGGAACGAACGCTTTCAACATTTGTACGAACGATAACGATAAGTACACGTACACAATGTTCGCACACGCTAAGGTTATCGATGAAAAGAAACCCACCGGGACGCACACTTTGAACCACTCTTTAAACGTCATCTTTGGTTCTGAAACAGACACGAATTTTCCGTGGACGAGTATCGTCGAGAGCGCGAACGCGAACATCGTTCCGCACGAGGAGACGAATATCGGGTTCCCAAATCCAGCGTCTTTGATTAAATGTTTGTTCGAAACCACGGTGATTGTGGAGAACGTCAGGTATCCGATGGTGTAGAGTAAAGCAGGGAGTCTGTTTTGCGCGGAGTATTTTGATTCTAACGAGGAATCGTTGTTCTTTTCAGGAGGAGGAGGAGTAGGCGTCGTCGAGTTCTTCATCGAATCATCATCTTCATCATCATCCCGCGGCTGCTGAGACATCTTTCCCCGAGAAGGAATGAATGAAAATCTCTCTCAATCTCTTCCCTTTAGTTATTAACTGATGAGGTGATGTATAAAACAACAACAATAAATACGAAACCACAAACTTTCTTTCTCTTTAAACAACGCGAAGAAGCTCTGTGGTAAACAACGCCAGAAAGCCCGCGCAAAAGTGTAACGTTTTCCTTCATATAAAAGAGGAAAAAATCTGCAGTTTTATATTTAGGGTGCCCAACCCTAATTTTTGTGCAGCGCGCACTTTTTTCTCTCCTTCG
>JGI20151J14362_10001244_pt1 | contig 18487 bp, 16 predicted proteins | sample COG_01_FD_14362 | JGI IMG/M metagenome (IMG submission 14362)
GCTATAACAGATGCTATCGTTGAGCCACTTTTAAACAGTGTTTGGTATTTTGTTTTAGATAAATATTGGGCTAGCAAATACCCAAACAAATAAAGAAAAAACTCTTTACAAACATACCATTACTGTTTAAAAATATACATATCGTGATTTGATCCTATTGCCGCGATGCAAAAAAAGAAGCTAAAACGGAAGCAGCTCCCAGGGTTTAACTACGATTAAATTAATTAATAAGATATTCAAGTATTAAGGAGAGGATCATGAAAAGAGGGTTAATAGAAAGACTGAATGAAGGCCCAGTAATTTGTGCTGAAGGTTTTTTATTTGAAGTAGAAAAAAGAGGCTATTTAGCAGCTGGAGAATTTGTTCCAATGGTTGCACTTGAACACCCAGAAGCTCTTGAAAATCTGCATAAAGATTTTCAGCATGCTGGTTCGGATGTGGTAGAAGCTTTTACATATAACGGACACAGAGAAAAGATGCGAGTTATTGGTAAAGAAGAATTATTAGAGCCACTAAATAGAGCTGCTCTCAAGATTGCAAAAAAAGTTGCTGACAATCCTGTTGATGGAGGAGAACCAAATTTAATGGCAGGAAATATTTCAAATTCAAATATTTGGGATACAGATGATAAAGACGCACAAAAAGAAGTTCATGGAATGTTTAGTGAAATGGTTGAATGGGCTGTCGATGAGGGAGCTGACATGTTGGTAGGAGAAACATTTTATTATGCAGAAGAGGCTTATATGGCTTTAGATATAATTCAAAAAGCAGGGCTTCCTTCTGTTATAACAATTGCGCCCATGGCTGAAAATGTTATGCGAGATGGAGTTTCTATTGTAGATACTATGAAGGAGCTCGAACAAAGAGGCGCAGATGTTGTTGGCATGAACTGTTTCAGGGGCCCAGACACCATGATGCCTTATCTTAGAGAGGCTAGAAAAATTTTAAAGTGTCATATGGCAGCACTACCACTCCCATTCAGAACAACGGATGATCACCCAACTTTTTTTAATTTACCTGATGAGCATGGATGCACTTGCCCAGCCCCTCATGGAAGAACTTTTCCTACCGCATTAGATCCGCTTTATTGCAATAGATATGAAATAAGAGAGTTCGGCAAAGAAGCTGCTGCTTTAGGTATTAATTATTTAGGTGTTTGCTGTGGAGCAACACCTATGCATATCAGAGAAGTTGCAGAAGCTGCCGGCTTAAGTGTTCCAGCTAGCAAATATAGAGAAAAAATGGCTAATCATTTTATGTATGGAACAAATGAAAGAACGGCTAAGCATATGCAAGAATACGGAGACAAAGCCTAAATTTAATATTAATGACTCTTCATTTTTTGAAGAGTCATAGTATTTAAGCATCTTATAAATTAGAATATTTTTTATGAGATTTCTTGTTATATTTTTTTTAACCTTTCCTGTAATTGGTGAAACCAGTAAAATTTTGTGCGAATTGGAAGGGAATTATTCTGTAACCTATAAAGATATTAAAAAAACTTATCTATCAGAAGGCATTGAGCTTTTTAAAAACCTAGCNAGACAGACCCAACAGTCANTATTTTTACTNCAAAGAGCAAAAACTAATTTTGCTGAGGAAGATTGGCAAAAAGATAAAATTTATATTGTTCAGTACTGGGAGGTAGATTCAGATAAAGAGACGTTTAAATCTTTAACACATACTTTTGAACCATCGCCTGCATGGTTAAACCCTGAAGCTGAATGGTCGGCTTCTAAATCTGATACTGGCGTTACAGTTATTCATTCAATGGAAACAGACGAAACACATCCAATTTTTACAGATTATAAAATTGGTGCCTATAGAATTTCAAATACTTTTAACTGGTATACAGGGAAAGGGCAAATCTCAGGAGATATTTGGCTTAATAAAAAAGATGGCACCAAGAATAAAAATCCTAAAGTTGAAATAACAGCTTCTGGGAGATGTGAAAGTCAAAAAAAGAAATTTTAACTAGACTAAAGTCGCTATAAATAAAGTAAGTAGCGCAATAATAAGTGGAATGTATTTGTCTATTTTTTCACCAATTGATTCTAATATTTTATCTATCATATTTAAGTTATATAAATCCCCATTACTTTTAAAAGTATAATTCGAATACTATGTTCAAAGCTTTACTTTATTTTTTTCGAGCTTTTCGTAATTCTCTGTAAATTTTATTAAGTCTTTTTTTCTTAATTTCTCTTACAGCTTTTCTCTTTGAGCTAGCATTTGCTGATTTTCTTGCTCTTTCACCTTTATCTATAAATAATCTCCAAAAAGAATTTTTAATGATATCAATTTAATAGTAACAAATTTTTATAAAATCTCTACAATAATCTTATACATATGATTGTTGATCAAATCCAAATACCTAAAACACTAATTATCTTCTTAGAAATAGATTCTCTAAAAACTGGAGATGAGCTAGAGAATATGTTTAAAGAATTCAATGAGTTAGTAAATTCTGCTGGCGCTGAAATAGTTGAAAAAAGTATTAGCAAGCAAACTAAACCGTCCATAAGTCATTTTATTAATAAAGGTAAATTAGAAGAAATTAAATTATTAGTTGACTCTTCTTGCGCAGAACTTGTAATTGTTAATCATCAACTATCAGCTTCACAAGCAAGAAATCTTGAACTAAAACTTAAAGTAAGAGTTATAGATAAGACTGAATTAATATTAGATATTTTTGCATCACGGGCAACAACTCATATTGGTAAATTGCAAGTTGAGCTTGCTCAGTTAAATCATCTCTCAACAAGATTGATAAGAGGATGGACCCACTTAGAGAGACAAAAAGGAGGTATTGGTCTAAGAGGTCCAGGTGAAACCCAGCTAGAAACTGATAGACGTCTAATAGGCCATCGAATTAAGCGATTAAAAGCTCGTCTTGATAAAGCGCATAAACAAAAACAACTTAATAGTTATTCAAGGAAGAAGAGTAGAAATAAATTAGTTGCCTTAGTTGGATATACTAATGCAGGCAAAACACATTATTTAATTCTTTAACTAATAGTAAACAACAAGCTGAAGACAAGCTTTTTGCAACTTTAGACTCTGTTACAAGAAAAAATATTGATCCAGAACTAGGGCCAATATTATTTTCAGATACCGTTGGCTTTATCTCACAACTTCCAACTCAATTAATAGAATCTTTTAAAGCAACTCTTGATGAGTTGAGATCAGCAGATCTTTTACTTCATATTGTAGATATATCAGATTCTGACTGCAGACAAAAGGAGATTGAGGTTAATAAGATCCTTGAAGATCTAAATTTACAATCTATTCCTCAAATAAGAGTAAATAATAAGTGTGATTTAAAAGAGGCTTTAAATCCAAAGCCTAATTTTGATATAGAAAAAAAAGAGGCATGGATATCTGCAGAAAAGAACATAGGCATAGATGATTTAAGAGATTTAATTAATATAGAACTATTCAACGGAATGTACAAAGGATGGATTTCGCTTGAAGCTTCTTTAGGAAATATTAGATCAAAGTTATTTAGAATGGGGTGTGTTAATGAAGAAAAGGTCTCAGCAACTGGTCAGATTTTTGCGCACATTGATATTGGTCATGATGAGTTAGATCGTTTTATTGGAATTAATGGATTTGCTCTTTGTAATGACAAGGATATACTTTTAGAAAATTAAAAAAAATATGAAAAAAATTAATACCAGATTAGATTCAATAACAAATCCTCTTTATAGCTTAGCACCATGGTTTTTTAGGATTGCTCTTGGAGTCGCATTTTTTATTCATGGTTATAAAAAACTACCAGCTCCATTCATGATGGAAGAACAGCACAGAATGGTTACATGGTTTGAAAGTATGTTTATGCCATTTCCAGAGCTGATTGTTTCATTGGTTATTTTGATTGAAATATTTGGTGGAATAGGCATTATTCTTGGAGGATTGATTGGATTATTTGCTAATCAAGCAGGGCATTTTATTACCAGGCTTTCAGGTCTTACTCTATTTATATTAATGATTAATATTTTTTACTTTGGACATCCTGATTGGTTTGTTTGGCCGCCCATAAAACTTCTTACCAGTGAGCAATTATTTTTATTTGTTCTTAGTACTTACTTTATGATTCGCGGAAACAAGTAATTTAAATAGATAAAAACCTTATATTTAAAGCATTATAAAAAAAGATAACTTTTTTATAAATTCTACTTGCAAATGAGAATCATTCTCATTATCATTTACATCTCTTGAATGTTGCTGGCTATTATTCTTCTAAAAATAGTATGCTTTTTTCTGGTGATTTAGTCTTGAATGATCAAAATCGATAGAAGAATTGGTAGCTTTTAAGAACTATTGCGAAAAAAATGAACAGAGTTTATAAAAAAGTTAATCAAGATAAATTACCCTTAATTCTTGTTAGTGTATTAGTCCTAACATCAATAATTATTAGTTTTAATGTAAAAGTTGAAGCTAGTATGGATGTAGAGGTAATAACTATTATTGGTACAAAAAAAGATATGAAAGATCTTGCAGGATCAGGAGCTGTTATTGATAACGAAGCTTTAGAGAAGGCAATGGACACAGATATTGCAAAAATACTTTCAGCTGTTCCTGGAATGTATATGAGAACCGAAGAGGGTTATGGTCTAAGACCTAATATATCTATTAGAGGTACTGCTATTGAAAGATCAGGCAAGATTACAATCATGGAAGATGGAGTTCTTGTTGCACCATCTCCATATACATCTTCAGCAGCATATTACTTTCCATCAACTGGAAGAATTCATTCCGTTGAAATTCTTAAAGGACCTTCTGCAGTTTCCCAAGGACCTCAAACCATAGGAGGAGCTATAAATTTAATTAGCACTCCGATTCCTGAAACCAATTCAGGAAAATTCATACAAGAGTTAGGAGAAAATGGTTTGGCTAGAACACATACTTACTATGGAGGCACCAATGGTAAATTGGGTGCACTTGTTGAAGTTCATGAGCACTCAAGTGATGGGTTTGATAGGATTGCAAACATAGATGAAGACACAGGTTTTAATAAATCTGACCTTATGATCAAGACTAGATATCAATCCGGTAATCATTCTTTAACATTTAAAATGTTAGATTTAGATGAAACATCTAATCAGTCATATGTCGGCCTATCCCAAGCAAGTTTTAATGCAAATCCTAGAATGAGATATGGCGCTACAGCCTATGACAAGATGATGAATGATGGAGAGCAAAGGTCTTTAACATATGTGGGTGATTTTGATAATTTTGGTATTGTATTCACTTCATGGAGTAACGATTATCATCGAGACTGGTTTAAAGTGAGTGACTTTAATAATGATTCAGAGCATGGCGAAAGAGATGATGTAAATGAATTAATTAGTGATGCTAATAATGGCAGTGCAAATGCTCAGGCAATTTTAGATGGTGAACTAGCTGTTGAAATCGAATATAAGCACAACAATAGATATTATACGAATGAAGGCTATCAATTTTCAGTATCTGCCGATATCAATAATCATTCTTTAACAATAGGCTATAGAGATATGGAAGACTCAGAAAGCAGAATCCAAGCTTACGAATATTCTGATCAAGCTGCAGATGGATCACTTTCTGCACTATATGGATATAAAGGTCTTGGCGGAAGTATAATAGGCTGAGAGAATCAAGCGCAATCTCATATTACCTAGAAGATACTATGCACTTTGGAAAGCTAGATGTTACGGTAGGTTATAGGTCTGAAGATTATGATCAACGACATAGAAGGTGGGCTGAAGGTGCTGGGCCAAATCTTACTGCTGTAAGAAATACAATTGTTCGTGATACATTTGCTGAGAATGATCACGCAACCTCAAGTCTTGCTGCTAAATATAAAATAAGCAATAACCTTATTATAGTTGCTGGTTTTCATAAGGGTATGACTCCAATGTTTGGCTCTGATCCTGAAGAAGCAGATAATACTGAGATTGGTTTTAGATATTCTAAGAATACTTCTAATATTGAAGTTTTCTATTTTGCTAGTGATTATTCAAATCTAGCAGCCGAATGCACTCAAGTTAATGGTCTTGCATGTGATCCAGCTGAGTCAGCCATATTTTCTGGAGGCGAAGCTGATGTTACTGGTATAGAGATAAGTGGCTCATGGATCTTTGAGGGTAAGGGAGTCTCTTACCCAATAGCATTAAGCTACACATCTACTGATGCTGTATTTAAGAATAGCTCAAATAGTGACTATTTTGGTTTAGTTGCTGTTGGAGATGATCTGCCCTATATACCTGATAAATCATTATCTCTAGTTGCTGGATTTATAAATGATTCAGGCTTAAGTGGCAATCTAAGACTTATAGATATTGGCTCATCATGTTCAGTAGCAACATGCGGAATTTATAATAAAATAGATGCCCATACAATCTTAGATGCAAATTTAAAAAAATCGTTAAATGATTCAATAGACATCTACGTGATTGTAGAAAATATTCTTGATGATGCTAATATTATTTCTAGAGCTCCATCTGAGGGAGCAAGATCACAAAAGCCAAGAACTATGAAAGTTGGTTTTTCATATAAGTTTTAAATATTACTTAGAGGTAAGTTAGATCACCAATATCAAGGACTAGTTTTTACCCAGTCTTTTATTTTAATAACTATACAAATTTAAAAGATTTCAAGTACAATACTCATTCAAAAAATGGGGCTATAGCTCAGCTGGGAGAGCACCTGCTTTGCAAGCAGGGGGTCCGCGGTTCGATCCCGCGTAGCTCCACCATTTCTTTAAAAAATACTTTTTGAATATCTTTTTAGCTCATTTTTAAATATATCTTTCAAAAATATTACATTTTCTATGTCGGTGTAAGTTTGTCTCACTATTATAGCTAGCTCTCTATGAGGGCCTGGTTCATTTAAGATAGCTTTTTTAATCTTTGAATTAGTATTAATCAGATGCTTAACTGACATATGAGGCACAAGGGTTGAACCCATATTATTAGCAACTAATTGAATCAATGTAGCTAGACTGGATGCTTCCATCGAAAATTGCTGATTATCATTAATCTTACATGCCGCCAGTACATGATTTTTTAAACAATGCCCATCATCAAGTAACATTAATTCTGAAAAATTTATATCTTTAGCTTTTAAAGATTTCTTATATTTATTATTTTTGTGACTTATGTAATAAAAGTTTTCTTCCCAAAATTTAAAAGATAATAACCCTCTTAAATTATATGGAAGAGCAAGAATAGCCATATCCAGATCACCATCATTAACCTTTTGTACTAATGAGCTAGATTTGCTCTCTAAAATTTTCAATTTTAGATTTGGATAATATTTTTTTAATTTTGGTAGAACTAGAGGAAGCAAATATGGACCTATAGTTGGAATAATTCCAATAGTTAACGGAGAGCTTAGTGGAGCTTTTTGTTTTTCACCAAGATTTTTTATATCTTCGATATGAAATTGAATTGTTTCAACTTTTTTAAGTAGCTCTAAGCCAAGCTTGGTGACTATGACTTTCTTATTTGTTCTTTCAAAAATTTGAAAACCTATTTGATTTTCCAGTTCTGCAATCGCATTACTTAGAGTTGAAGGAGATACAAAACAATCATCGGCTGCTTTTTTAAAGTGCAGTCTCTTGGCAACTGCAAGCGCATAATTTAATTGTTTGATGGAGAACATTTATATTCATTTTATTCGAACATAAAGTATATTAATAGTATATTTATCAATATATAAAAATTAGTTAAAGTATTAGTAACTCAAATTTAAGCACAATTCTTTGGAGGAAAAATGAGTAACGAAACACAAGGTAAATGTCCAGTTATGCATGGGGCTGCAACTACTAATAGTAGTGAAAGTAGCACATCTGTTCGTGATTGGTGGCCAAATAATTTAAATCTTAATATTCTTCATCAGCATGATGGAAAATCAAACCCTATGGAAGATAGTTTTGATTATAAAGAAGAATTTGCAAAAATTGACTATGAGGCATTAAAAAAAGATTTAAATGATTTAATGACAGATTCACAAGATTGGTGGCCTGCAGATTATGGTCATTATGGACCTTTCTTTATTAGAATGACCTGGCATGCAGCTGGTACATATAGAAGTACAGATGGTCGAGGTGGTGGTGGAACTGGAGCTCAAAGATTTGCTCCTTTAAATAGTTGGCCGGACAATGGAAACCTTGATAAAGCTAGAAGGTTGTTATGGCCAATTAAGCAAAAATATGGAAAACAAATTAGCTGGGCTGATTTATTAATTCTAGCTGGTAATGTTGCAATTGAATCCATGGGCGGAAAAACTTTTGGTTTCAGTGGTGGGCGTCCAGATATATGGGCTCCTGAAGAAGATATTCATTGGGGTTTAGAAAAAGAATGGCTTGAAAACGAACGTTATGAAAATAATGATGTACGAGAATCTTTGGATATGCCACTTGGTGCAGTTCAAATGGGTTTAATTTATGTAAATCCTCAGGGACCAGACGGAAATCCTGATCCTTTAGCTAGTGCGCATGATATTCGTACTACTTTTGGAAGAATGGCAATGAATGATTATGAGACTGTAGCTTTGGTTGCAGGTGGACATACTTTCGGTAAAGGGCATGGCGCTGGACCAGACACCAATGTTGGAGTCGAGCCTGAAGGCGCTGCTTTAGAAGAAATGGGCTTAGGGTGGATGAGTTCATATGCTTCAGGAAAAGGAAGAGATACTATTACCAGTGGATTTGAGGGAGCATGGACTGCAAATCCTACTCAATGGGATAATGGATATTTTGATTTATTATTTGGGTATGAATGGGAGCTTGTTGACACTCCAGCAGGAGCAAAAGTTTGGCATGCAATTAACCCCAAAGATGAAGATTTAGCACCTGATGCAGAAGATTCATCTATCAAAGTGCCAACAATGATGACTACTGCAGATATAGCTCTTCGTGAAGACCCCGAATACAAAAAGATATCAAAACATTTTCATGAGAATCCTGAAGAATTTGCAGATGCTTTTGCTGAAGCATGGTTTAAACTTCTTCACAGAGATATGGGTCCTAAAACAAGATATGTTGGACCTGAGGTTCCTAGTGAAGAAAGAATATGGATGGATCCAGTTCCAGCTGGCAGTTCTGATTATGATGTCGATTCTGTATCAGAAGCGATTAAAAATAGCGGCTTAACTATTCAAGAAATGGTTGAAACAGCCTGGGCTAGCGCTTCAACATATAGACACTCAGATATGAGAGGTGGGGCTAATGGTTCTAGAATTAGATTGGCACCACAGAAAGACTGGGAAGCTAATAAACCAGAACAACTAAATAAAGTATTGGGTATCTATGAAGCTATTTCATCAGATACTGGGGCTTCAGTTGCAGATGTTATTGTATTGGGTGGTAATGTGGGTATTGAAATTGCTACAGGAAAAAAAGTTCCATTTACTCCGGGAAGAGGTGATGCGTCTGAAGAACAAACAGATGCAGAATCTTTTGCAGTACTTGAACCTCATTCCGATGGTTTCAGGAATTTCCACAAATCAGGTATTAATGTTTCGCCAGAAGAAATGATGTTAGACAAGGCTCAGCTTTTAAATTTAACAGCACCTGAAATGACAGTTTTGGTTGGTGGTATGAGATCTTTGGGAATAAGTGCATCTGGATACGGCGTCTTTACTGAAAACACAGACACAATGACTAATGATTACTTTGATACTTTATTAGACATGTCTGTAGAATGGAAGCCTAATGGGTCTGGAAATTCATATGAAGCATTTAATAGGTCTTCAGGTGAAAAGATCAGAACTGCCACAAGAGCAGATCTTGTTTTTGGATCTAATTCTCAATTGAGATCACTTGCAGAAGTTTACGCATCAAGTGATTCAGGCGATAAGTTTGTTCATGACTTTATTACCGCATGGAATAAAGTAATGAATGCTGATAGATTCGACGTTCAATAAAGAGTTTTCAGGTGCTTATATAGCACCTGAGCTTTAATATTATCTTAATAAGCTTATAATCTCCGGCATATGGATAAAGATTTATGGACTAAAATTCAAGATGAAATCAAGCTAAGAGTTGAAGCAGAACCAAGTCTTGGATCTTTTTTATATTCACTTGTTCTATCTCAAAAAGACTTGATTGGAGCAGTTGCATCAATCTTAGCTTCAAAACTACATAGCGATGCTTTGTCTGCAATGGATATTAAGAAATTTATTTTAGAGGTTTACAGAGATTGTAAAGATATAGAAAAAAATCTTGAAGAAGATATAAAGTTTTTTAAAGATCATGACCCTGCTTGTAATTACTTTTCTACGCCATTACTTTTTTATAAGGGTTTTTTAGGTTTAGCTACCTATAGAGCGGCACACTGTTTATGGAATAACGAACGCCACACCATGGCACTATTCTTTCAAAATAGGGCATCTGAAGTATTTGGTGTCGATATTCATCCTGCTGCAAAAATTGCTGGAGCGGTGATGATTGATCATGCAACAGGCGTAGTAATTGGTGAGACTTCTGAAATTGAATCTGAGGTATCAATTTTTCAAGGCGTAACATTAGGTGGCAAGGGTTTTGAATCAGGTAAAAGACACCCAAATATTAAAAAAGGAGCATCAATATTTGCTGCTAGCACTGTTCTTGGTGATATTACAATAGGAGAGGGTGCAATCGTAGCAGCTGGCAGCCTTGTTCTGAAAGACGTACCAAATAACACTACCGTTGCTGGGGTGCCTGCCAAAATAAGATCTTAAATTTTCCTATCTAGCCCTTACCGTTAAGAAGCCTTGATAGCTTTGATATATATAAATTAGACATACTATAAAAATATTTACGTATAGCTGACTACTTAAGAGAGTTGTTGAAAGGATATTAGTATTTAGAATGCCAAAGAGTTCAATCGATAAAATGCCTAATACAGAAAACATTAATATTACAAAATACATGTATCTTTTACCCTCTAAAAGAAGGCCGGTCATTGAGCTTAATACTGTTATAGCAACTGCGAGTATAAAAATTTCGTTGTAAGTAAACTGAGATAGAAAAAATAAGACAGAAGTAGAGACTATACCGGTAAACATAAGTTGTAAAAAGCTAAAAACTTTTATATCTGTTGTTACTTCAGGATCATACTTGATATAAAAATCTTTAGGATCCTTTTCCTCTATGCAGTCATCAGGCCTCCAGTAGGTTTTAGAGAACCATACCTTTACCTTATCGCTCAACTTTTTAGTTTTCATGGAATCTTTAAACATAGTTATAAAAATTTGAAAATTTGCCCATATAGGATTCCAGCTCTGAAGCGCACTTACAGTTCCATATACAGGCTGAATCTCAGGATCTCTAGCGATATATGTTCCAAACATGCGATCCCATATTATAAAAACTCCACCATAGTTAGCATCTATATACTCTTTATTTTTAGCATGATGAATCCCATGATTCATTGGAGTGATAAATATTTTTTCAAAGAAACCAAGATGACCTATATGTTCTGTATGAACCCAAAACTGATACACCAAATTAATACCGGCTACAGTGACAAAAACTTCTCCAGGAACTCCAAGAAATACCATAGGCAGATAAAAAATCCATTTCCACAACCACCCAGTACTAGTCTGTCTTAAAGCTGTAGATAGGTTGAACTCTTCACCGTGGTGATGGACACTGTGAGTAGCCCATAAAATTTTTATTTCATGATGCATTCTATGCATCCANTAATANGAAAGATCATAGAGAAGAAAGGCCACAATCCANGTAAGTGGATTCTTAACTGATAAAAGACCAACATTAAAGTATTTACTTATGTATACAAAAATTAGACTTTGCAAACCAAGATTTAACATAGTTGGATATCTACTAATCATCCCTATGGATAGACTAGTAAATGTATCATTAAGTCTATAGTTACTTTTGCCTTTGTAGATACCATAACAGTACTCGATGAGAATTAGCAGCATGAAAACTGGTATTGCAAAGGTAATAATCGATGATTTGTCTGTAACTATCATTGGTAAAAGTTGTTAATTATTTACATTTTAGGTACTGGCATTCAAATATGCAATAGCGCCTATTGCATTTCCAAATTCTCTATTCTTTTTGTATTCTCCTGAAATATTAACAAGCTCTAATCTTTTATCTATTCCGTTCTTAACTATGTCTAGTAGAGAAGTTCTCCCGATAAAATAAATTTTTGATACATCTATCATTAGAGCATTCAAATATGAAATTGTTCCAATAACTTCCCCAACCATGTTTGATAGAGATGAGCTAATATCTTGCTCTAAAAAATTATCTTCATATCTTGCTTTTGCAAAATTAGAAGCTGTAATTTCTGGGTACAATGTTCCAATTTCGTTTACAACCTCACCAATTAATGAATCTAAGTTATCTTTATTTCCTTTTAGAGCTAAATTATTAATTTCTTCAGCATTTTCTTTACCAATAATTAGATTGCTAAGTCCTTGAAGAGTGCCACCTCCAACTGATATACCGCCCATATGACTATATTCACCATTAATAAATGCTACACATGCAGTTCCAGTTCCGCAGCTTACGGCAAGGTATTTAGAATCATGGATACTATACAAATGTTTTGCGCCATAGCCTATTGCCTCAATTTCATTTACTTTAACTATAGGGATTCCCCTAAACACGTTTTTTAAGTCACTAGACTTACCCCCAGTAACCGCAATAACTTCTACATCACTAATTTTAATTTTTATATGTACTAGTAATTTCTCAATAAACTCTTCACTAATTTCTTCTGATGGGAATGTAAAAAAATTCATTTCTCCATCTTTATAGGAGACTATGTCTGTATTAGTAATACCAAAATCAAAGGCTAATTTCACAATATAAACTTGTTATGACTATCTCCCAGAATTTGATTCTGGCCAAATCATTGGAATTTGTTGTTGAGGATTGAAAACCATAGGACCCAAAAGAGGATATGCATTAGATGCTTGATCGATTTCTTGTTCGGTTAAAAATTTACTAGGAGTTAATTTGAATACATCTAAGCCTCTAGTAATTTCAGTGCCATAAATATATCCATCATAATAGTATGCAGACCAATAACCGCCTGTAATTAGAATATCTTTATCTATTGGGCCTCGATCAAAATATGCTATTTCTATAGGATTTAAAGAGTCTGTAAAGTCCATGACAGAAATGCCACCTTGATACCATGCCTGGACGAAAATATCTTTTTTAGGTATCGGTATTATAGAACCGTTATGCGCAACACAATTTTCTGTTTCAAGCTGAGGTGCAGGCATTTTATAGTGACTTCTATATTCAAGTTTATTATCTACTATGTCATAAATAGCATTAGCACCCCAATCCAAAGGATCCCATGCTCGACATCTAGCTCTTCCTCCACCACCCCATTCATCAGTAAAAACTACTTTAGTTCCTTCATTATTAAATGTAGCAGAGTGCCAATATGCAAAACCTGTATCTGTAACTACATCAAGCCTTGTAGGGTTATATGGGTCACTTATATCAAAAAGTATACCGTTTCCAGAACAGGCTCCAGCAGCAATATTTAAAGATGGGAATACTGTAATATCATGACATTGGTCAGTTCTATTTGTTTCTTGGGTATCATCACCGTGATCCCCTCCTATCCATAAACCACCAAGGGCTCCTGTTTCTGGGTCTGCAAAAACAGCAGGGCTGCTAACTATTTTAGATTTTGATGGATCGGATATTGGAATTTCAATTACATCAATTCTAAATAATGCTGTTCTTTGGTCTCCAGGAACATTGCCAATACATTCTTCCATCTCTTCTTCATCTCTTACGCTCGCTGTACCTGAGTTATAGACTATTATTTTTCCATCTTTTGTAGGACCAGATACAACAGAATGAGTGTGAGACCCTCTACAAGTTTGAACAGCGCCAACCTGTTTTGGATTTGTTAGATCAGAAATATCAAAAATTCTTATACCTCTAAACCTATCAGAGTTTGGGTCACTTCCAACACCATTCGAGCCACAATCAATCCTGCTTCTGATTTGCTCAACTGACATAATTAATAAATTATCTACAATTGACACATCACCTTGCCCCCCAGGACAGACTATTGATGAGATTAAATTAGGCACCCCATCTCTATTAATTTTATACATATTGAAGCCATGATAATTTCCGGCAACTAACAGATCATCTCTAAAGGCCATATCAGTATTAGCAAAACTGAGAATAGGGGACTTAAGTGCTCTTGATTTTTCTAATGTAGTAAGCTCTTTTTCTTCATCAAGGTCTTTTGTTGGATCTTCTACACCTTTAGATCCTGGGTTATCTGGATCAAAAAATCCTGTTGGTTTTCTTAAAGAAGCAATTAATTCAAGATTTAATATTGCTTCATCTGCAATAAAAAGACCTGCAGTTAAACCTGATCTAGGGTCGTCAGATAAATTAACAGCAATTGTATTCATTCTTTCAATTTCCACCCCTTGATCATTAACCAAGTCAGAAACAAACTCATTTAAAAGTGGATCATTTGCTGATCCGGGATATTTTTTTAAATCTTCAACCATTTCAAGAGCTCCATCATGATGAGCTATCATTAATTGAAGAAATAACCTGTCAAAATCAGTACTTTCTGAATTTTCAAGACTTGTAAGTTGCTGAGGTGTTGCCATGCCGGCCATTTCCATTTGCATATCATGATCATGATCATGAGACATTTTAGGCATTATTTCTTTACGAGACTTTAGCCAACTTTCCATGAAATTAATTTCATCATCTTGAGAAACATCAATCCTATTAGCTAAGTCAATAATTGTTTTATTATTAGTTCTCTTCTTAGCAAGTCTAGACATGAACATAGCCTGTTGATGATGAATGATCATTCCTTTTAAAAAATTCACATCTGCATCTACATAACCAGCTCCAGCTATATTTGATGCAACACTTGGATCAAGAACTTTTGAGTTTTCTCCTGGAGCTCCAGGTTGAATAATCGGAGCTTCATAAAAAGTGTTTTCAGATACTAATAAAGAGTTAGATAAAAGCAAGCAAGCAATTAGCACATAATTATATTTAAATTCATTATTCATTCTTATCATCCTTAATCTCTTTAGACTCACCATCAATAATTTTTGGCTGTTACCAGTTTTTTTACTTATATTAAATAACCATGACCAATTAATTTTATTACTTCTTTCTCTTTGTTTTTTTGAGGCTCTTGTACCCAACAAGAGAAAGAACACTACAAAAGATAATATACCAATCAGTAGAATAAACGGATTACCAGATAACACTATCGAGAACGCATTTTGGCTAGTAATCTTAATATTTCAATATAAAGCCAAATTAATGTAGCCATTAAAGCCATTGATCCAAAGTATTCCATATGCTTTGGAGCACCTTGTTCGGCTGATTGTTCAATGATATCAAAGTCCAGAACTAAATTTAATGCAGCAATAGCAACGACAAATAAAGAAATTCCAATAGAAAAATTTCCACTTCCAGAAAATATCTCTGGCGTAGAGCCTGAGAAGAGAGAATAAATAAAAATGAATAAGTAAAAGAGAAAGATACCCATAGTTGCTGCAAAAACCATTAACAAAAAATTTTGATCTGGTTTTATCATTCCTGATTTATATGCAAACAATAATGATCCAGCTACAAAGAATGTTAAAGATACAGCTTCTAGTACAATTCCAGGAAACATGGTCTCAAAACTTAATGAAATAAAGCCAATTAAGAAACCCTGACCTGCAGAATATATTAACCATGTCTTGGGAGCGTTATATGGCTTTGGTTTAACAATCCAGCCAATAAACGGGAAATAAAAACCAAATGTCATGACTCCTGATATTACCCCAGCAATGAAGCTGACTAAGCCAAGTGTCATAACCAAGGGGTTTGTTGAAAAATTCCATGCTATAGATGCTGTTGTAACAAGTACAGCTAACATAATAGCTGTTTTATTAACCGCTCCATCCAAAGTCATTCTATCTGAAAGGTCAGATGATCTTGCATTAAAGGCAGATGATCTTATTAAAGGATTGCCAGACTTACCAAAGGTATTAAGAGCCGAGTGATTAGACATAAAATTTTCTCCTTAAAAGATATATATTAATTATGTATGGTCTTTATAACAAATTTAAACCTATTTTAAAGGTTTTTAATCCATTTGCTTACTAGTTGTATTGCTTCAGAATGTTCCAGAGCTCTTCCAGACTCTGGCATCATAATTCCTGGATCAAGTGATTGCATTCTATAGAGTAAAATAGATTCTTCTGGGTTGCCGGGAACTATTGAGTATTTTAGGTTATTACTTGCTCTTCCAGTTGCTATAGGTTTTTTATAGAAACCAAGATTTATTTTTCTACTTTCATTAAAGTCCAGGTAGAGACCACTAGTGTCTGCCGATCCACCTTCTATATGGCAATGACCACAATTAATATCCAGATAAGATCTAGCCCTATCATCTAAATTAGCATTTTGATCTGCCCAATCAACCATTGATTTAATTGGATATTCGCTATCAATCCAACCAAGTTTGTGCCATTTTTCTAACTGATTCATCGTTTCATCACCATAGGCATAATCTACATTTAGATTTCTAGCTTTAGGCCCTATTGGGGTTATTGTTTTATTGACTTGATGACATTCCTTGCATTGGTTGATATTGGGAACTCTATACCTAACATCTTTAAGCTCTCCATTATTGTTGATAAATTTTGTTGGAATGGTTTTGCCGGCAATACTTAAAAATGCTTCATCTTGATCTTTATTCCAGATATAACTGACATTAGACCATTCACCATTTTTTTTGATAAGAAGTCTTGTTTCCAATAACTGAGAGGGTAAATTAGAGCTAGAATGTTGATTAAGATATGCAAATGTTTTAATTAAGGCTGTTCCATCCGGAAAATCAAATACTCTATCAGGTACATTTTTAGCAAATTTTTCTCAGGTATATAAATAAACCTTAGTTTATCTGCGTAATCTGAAAATAATTGACTTTCAAGAGTGTATGGAAGAACTCCTTTGGAAGGTAATTGAGAGTTCATATTTTTAAAAAACCCATATTCTGAAAGTTTTAAGGGCGGCTTCTTAGAAAAAATAATTTCATTTCTAACACCCTCATATGACTGTATATTTAATGAGAGAATAAAACAAAATAAAAATATATTTTTATAGATTTTCATTTAATACAACAGGCGGAAGAGGGTTTATTGCACTCCCTTGTAGTCTATGTCATCTCTCTCGACTGGATCAAAAAAAGGAAGCATAAATTTGATGGGATTAATTGTTAAAAAAGTAGCATCACCATTTTGACTCAAAACCATTTTTTCCTTATCCGGCTGACCAAAAATTATTTGTTTTACAGGAACAATTCCATCCCAAAAAATATCTGGCATATTGCCACCTGATAATTCATATAATATTTTTGCCAACTCTCCCGTTTCAAGATCAGGATTTAGACCTGATTTAGTAAAGCGATTATTATGTATTTGAATATTTCTTGGATGAGGGTAATAGTTTTTATCGTCAGTATCATAACCGTAAGTAACAACAGCAATATTAATAGTATCGTTCCCACCAATATCATTATCAAAAATCTCTACATGAGAATTAGCTTGAATAATTATCCCTGTACCTCTTGGAACTTCACCGACAATATTGCCTTCAGGTGCAAAATTATCTGTATTATTATTAATGGATTTATTTCTAAAGACTCTTACATGATGTCCGCCTTGTTGAGGGATGTCCGGCAAGTCAAATACTAAAATACCTCCAGTATTATTTTCAGCATGATTATTATAAACATCAGCATAATAAGAATTCTCTATTTCAATCCCAGCCACATTGAATTCAGCCCTTGAATTCTTAACTATTATATTTTCAGATTGACCAACATATATACCAGCATCGGAAGCGCCAATGGCAACGCAAGAATCTATAAGAACATTTTTTGATTCAACTGGATACAAGCCATAGGCACCATTTAATTCATCTGGTCCATTTGTCCACTCTGTTCTTATCCTGATGAAGTTAATATTATCGACCCCCTTAACTTTAATAGCATCACCCTTTGCATCTTCAACAGCAAAATCACGAAGCGTAACCCCGTTTGATGTTACTGAAAGCCCTTGGGCTCCAGAGAGTTGGTTTTTAAAAGATAAGATAGTTTTATTCATCCCTTCACCCTCAAGGATTAATCCATCAATATCAATCGATAAGCTATCTTCAAGCTGATATAAACCCTCGCTAATTCTGATAATATCTCCCGGACTTGCAAGAATTAAAGCTTCTTGAATTTCAGTGTAAGGGTCTTCAGATGGAGTAATAATTATAGTTTCAGAAAAACTATAAAAGCTTATAAAGAGAAGAACAAAAAATCTATTGCTTCTGGAATCTTGTCAAAGGTCTCTAAAGGTTTTTTTAATTCAGTCCAATCACACTCAAAATCATCGGGAGCATGCTCATACTCAAGCAATCCTAAAGCTTCAAATTTTGGTCTAACACTGTCAGTCAAAAGACCTATTCTTGAAAGATTTGGAATAACTCTAG
>JGI20151J14362_10001249_pt1 | contig 18452 bp, 8 predicted proteins | sample COG_01_FD_14362 | JGI IMG/M metagenome (IMG submission 14362)
TTGTATCACGTGCACACGCTGCTCTCTCACTCTCTCTCGCACACGCACACAAATAGCGCGAAATCGATGAGACGATGGTATGCTACCGCTTTCCTTTTTGCGCATTCATCGGAGCGAGTCGTTGTTCGTGCAAAGAAAGAGGAGGAAAGGCATTCGTTTTAATTTTTGTTTGAAAACACCGAATTGATGATCTTCGAAAGAAAGAAGGCGAAACTGCCGCTCGCGAGAAACGAACGAAACGAAACGAGAGCAATTTGTTTCAGAGGAGAGAAAAGCGACGCACGAAAGAGAAAAAATTGCCAAAAACAGTCCGAGAGGAAAAAATGCTCCAACGATGAAATAAGTACACCACACACTCCACAGTTAAAAAACGCTTAGTAGAGAGACGCGCTGAACTTTGTATCACACAAATCTTTGCGCATCATCTCATCAATAAACGAAGATGTCCTCCAGTTCGTTTGCGGCGTCCTCGTCGTCGCGCTCCTTTCTTTTGACGCGTCGTCATCGAAGAAACACTCGTTCTCTCTCTGCTTCTTCTTCTTCTTCTTCTTCTTCTTCTTCTTCTTCTGAATCGTCGAAATCCATCGTCATCGACGCGACGTTTGGGGACGACGACGGGGAAACAGACGAGATGGGAAAAGGAATATTATCGGTCGGACTCGTTTTTCTCGCGCTCTCACGAGGAGTGCCTCGAACGAAGAGTCCACGCGGAAGATAAACTACGACGACGACGACGACGACATCGCTTTGGGGGGGACGACAGAAGGAGAAGAGCCGGACGTGTTCGATTTGATGAGCGCGACAATCGTGCCGTACGAAAAGACGTATCGCTTGTGCTTCTTGAGACACGCGAAAAGTAGTTACTCGCGATGGGCGTACAGCAGCGGAGACGAGATTGAGAAAGAGGGAGAAGACGAGGAAGATAACTTTGATTTACCGGATAAGTATCGATCGATCGCGCCGAGAGGGAAAATTGGCGCGCAAGCGGTGGCGAAGATGTTGGTTTCGGAGTTCTCGGAGTACGTCCCGTCGATTATTATCACCTCGGACGCCACGCGGTGTTTAGACACCGTCGAGTGTTTTTCTGTCGCTGAACCGGATGCGTTTGGTAAAACTACGGTCATTTTGGCGCCGGAGTTTTACGAGGTGGCGCACGGGAGCGATGTGAAAGCGAAGCGAATACGTAAGGCGATCGCGGAGAAGATTAGGAGGGAGGCGCAGATGAGAGGGGCGGAGACGGTGTGCGTGGTCGGACACAACGCCGGGTGGGAGAACGTGGTGAAACTGATGACGAAAAGTAGTAAAAAAGTGAGAATGAAAACATCGAATTGCGCGTTGTTGTCGTGTAAAGCCGGGGAGATGACGTGGGAAGAAGCGTTGATGGAAGGAGAGTGGGAATTAGAGAAAATTTTGAGAGTTCCGAAGGAGTTGAATAGAAAAGCAAAGTTGGATTATCCGGAGGAAGGTAGCGGGAATTGGAAGGAAGAGGAGAACGAAGCGGAAGAGGACGAAGACGATGAAGGAGGGGAGATTTTTTTCGATGAGTACGTTACGACAGAATAGAAAGAGAAAGAGAAAGAGAACGAAACTTGAAGGTAGGTGCCAGGCGTAAAAGTATATTCGTCGATTGAATGATGAACGTGTATGTGTATGTATGCTGTTAGATTATGAAGCTTTTTTTACATTTTCATCTAAATCTCATCGTGTTGTCGTTCGTTTCTTCCGAAACGCCACTAAGGTCATCTCCTCCGTCGAGTTCGAAAAGAGCGGCACCAAATGCGTTTCTTCGAACTGATGCTCAGACTTTAACTTCTGAGCGAGTTCTTCGCTCGCTTCGTAAAAGACTCGTTTCCCGGCGACGAAATTCTTCATCGTTAAAACTAAAGCGCCTTTGGTTTCGTCCACCATCGAGAGCAACGGCGCTACCCATCGATACACCGCCATCGGCGACGAGTTTCCGTCGCACGCAACTAAACTTAGTTTTTCCCCATTCAGTTTATCGTGAATATCGTCGATGGACTCTTCGATTTTCTTTTGTAAATGGACGAGATTTACTGGCGGTTCGACCGTTTTCGGAGGCTTAAACCCGAGGCGCGCCGGATCGACCGCGAAAATGATACCTGAATCATCACCAGTTTCACTATTTCCCTTCATTTCGTCTCCGAGGGCTTGAATCCATCCGCCTGGGGCGCACCCGACATCCACCACCATCGACGCGCTCGTGATAAACTCAGACAATCGAAACCGCAAAATCGCTTCTTCCATCTTGAAGAACGCTCTGCACAGCGGTCGAATATCTTTTCGCCTATTCTCTGCATCAATCAGCGCTTGGTTTATCGACTGATCGAGCTCTTTGGTGATTCTCCACGAGGAGACGTGTAACCGTCCCCGGATGAGCATGGCGTCTAACGCCACGTCGCACTCGCGAGCCGAGATGCCTTTACCCGGCCCGGTGAGTCCGTACACGTCATCATCGCCTATTGCTTCTTCGATGAGCCTGTCTAAAGCTTTATACGCTTCAATTTCCATCTCTTTTGGAAAGCACCGAATTCGGACCGTTCGTATCTTTTTCTTCATCCTCTTGCCGTTGTTTTCCCCTTCCTGATTCTCTTCCTTCTCCTCCTCTCGATTCGAATACCACCGCTCTTTCACCCTTTCCAAAATCCTTCTCCACTCGACGCCGTCGCCGTGAAAATCAACCACTTGATCCTCGTTCGTCCGTTCATCTCTCGCGTATATCCTCGAGCACATCGAAAGCCCGTGCGGCTCGTTTCTTTTCATCTTCTCAATTAGTTTAATCACCTTAGCTTCGTTGTTTGCTTCTTCCTTCTCCGAAGAATCGTCGTCCCCGCAGCTCACGCACACGACACATCCGCTCACGCTTTCTTGTCGCTCTCGCGCCGCGGAGGTGACATTTTCCGCGCCGTATATTTCAGCGCACCGTTCTGAGATTAAAAGGTAAAAAGAGGGAAAGAGAAGCGTTCGTGTCAGTTCATTTGAGTTCAAGCGATACTATCGCGCGAGCGAGCGATCATCACAAATCCGCTACATGTAAAACATACCTAACAACCTGAGCCCAAACACAGTGCTCGTGTGAAACGCAATCGTAAACCTTCGACTCGTTCGTAAACTCTCGTGCGCGTACCAGCACTTCTTCCCGTTATCTCTCGCACACGTCCCGTATAACTGCCACCGTTCGCAGAGCGGTTTCGGATCCGGATGGACGTACTGACACTCAAAGTCGCTCGTCGCGTTCTTCCTCCCTTCCGGTGTATGACACGGCAGATTTTGGAGAAATCGACGACAGATTTCCCGACCCGATGGTTTGTCCAAGAGCAACGATTTCCCTTTTTCAAGCTTGTGATGATGGAGAGCGCCGAGTACTATTCGGTGTTCGCGCATCATCGTTTCTATTTCCGTCGTTTCCGTTTCCGTCGTCGTCATTTTATATTCGCTTATTTTTGTGACGCCCCGAAACCCGCCGCCAAAAACGTTCGCCGTATCTGAAAAGTTCGCCAGAAAGAGAAGCGCGCAAATACTATGCGCCCGGCGGCTTTGGTGATAAAGAGATTAGTATTCGCGCGATTCTATCATCCACACAAAGCGACAAATCCACGAAACCGACGACGAGTTCAATCATCATCGAGCTCCGAGAGGTTTTTGAGCATCATGAAAGGCGTGACTTTGCTTGGGAATCCGGAAACGGATGTTGACTCCCCTAACAAGAACAACCTCGATGTTGATGATGTTGCCGGGGCTTCCTCGGAGCGACATCCAGACACAAACAGAACGCGCGTTTTATTCGTCGGCGACGGCGACTTTTCACTCTCAAAAGCGTTTGCAAAAACGAAAGCGACTTCCTGCGTCGTCGTCGCGACCAGTTTATCCACCAAGAGTGAAATCGAGCAAAATTGGAAAGGATACGAAAATGTTCGAGAGTTGGAAAATTTGCCAAACGTAGAGCGCGTGGCGCACGGGATCGACGCGACAAACACAGAAGACATGATGAGATCGTTATCCCCGAATGAAGATCAACAACATCAACGAGCAAAAAGAGCGGATGCTGCAGCGGATGCAATCATATTCGCGTTTCCACACTTACCCGGGAAAGGGAAGATTAGCAAAAATAGAGAACTGTTGAGGAATTTTTTACTCGCCGCGAAAGACGAGAGGGTGATGCGACCGAACGGGGTGTGCGAGGTGGCGCTGGCGCCTGGTCAAGGAGGGACGTTTGTCGACGGAGACGAATCGAGGACGATGTACGGTGATACGTGGAAAGCGTACGATATGGGTGCGGACGTTGGGATGGCGTTGATCGAGTGCGAACGGTTCGACGAAGAGAAGTGGAGAGAAAGGTCGTATAAGCCGACCGGACATTGGAGAGGGTTGGACGACTCGAGGTCGTTTCGGGTGAGCAACGCTGTCGTGCACAGATTTAAAAGAGAAGAAGAGGTTTCAGAGTCAGATGGGAGTTGTTCGAGGTTTCAACGGAAGGAGGAGAGGTTTACCAGGGACGTGAGTTTAGCGATCGAGAAAAAATTGGTCGGCGCGAGCGCGGAGGAAAGCGAAGATAAGAATAAAGACGACGAGGAAAATGGTATCGTGACTTTTTTCGCGCCAGATGGAGAGCAGTGCGCGTTTGCAAACGATGGCACGTGCGCGTTTGCAAATCGATGCGATAAAGAGAGGAAACCGTTGGAGTACACTCGATTGAACCGGAAAGTTCCGTCGAGGTATTTCGACCCGAAGTACCGAGGCAAGTGGTGTTGCGGTAAGTGTTACGTCAAGATTTCGAAAGTTTTGCAGTTGCAAAAGCAAACGAATGGGATTAAGGACACCACGCCGGAGGAAAAGGAGTTGTTGGAAAAAATTAGAGCCGTAGCGATGGAGAGCGCGGAGGAAACGGCCAAGACGTGGAAGGTGCATAAAAAAATTGGATTCACGGACGCGTTCATCATCGATAGGTACGACCCGAAAGACGAGTCAAACGCGGTCGCTCGAAACGTCCGATTACGATATCATTGCGAACGTCACCCGCTCAACGGGAAAGAAGTGAACGAGATTCAGCACGCTTTGCGAGAGAAGTTGGAAAGAGGACACCTAAAAGGCGTCACTTTACGATGGTATCGCCGAGAAGAAGACGAAAAGACGAAGAAGCAAAGAGTGTGAATGTATTACCAATAGTGTCATTATGTATTTATAATATCTGTAGCGTTTAGTAGAGATTACATAGCACATCGATATCATCATTCGTCCTTGAGTGCTTGTTCGTACTCGCTTTCGCTCGCGAACGAACCTTCTATAATTCTACCGTCAAACGCTCGACCGTGCATTCCTTCCTTCGCTTTCAAAGCGGACTCTTTATCGCTAAACTTAGCAAACGCCGAGCCGACGAACGGGCCTCGCCTAGGAAGCGCTAACGAACTACTACTACTCGAAGAATGCGAGCAAAACTTTTCGCACTCGGCGGCGACGTCCAACTTTAAATCTTCGTATTCCTCGTCATCGTTTACGTCTTCCTCGGTGGCGATATGTTTTAATTGGACGTATACCGTTGTTACTGATTCTTCTACTCCTTTCTCTGCTACTGCTACTACCCCTCCTTCTACTTTCCGCGCGGATGCGGCGGCGACGTTATTGGCGGCGGCCAAATGCGCCGGCAAATTCTCCCCCAATTCTGCTCTCTCTTCCGCCTGTATAATTTTCATCTGTTCGTACGCAATGTCTGCTTTTTCCTTCATCGTTTCCGGATCTACCCACCCGCTCGGTCGAGCAATCATCAACGTATACCCGCACAAATCGACGCCGTTGATGGCAAACAACGCCGTTGCCATATCTGGATCCACCACCGTCGCGAAACAATACTTGCGATCGACACTCATCTTGATCTCCTCGATTAACGAATCGTTCGGATACTTACCCGATGCCAACGCCTCGGGATATGCCGCCGACAACGTGGACGATAAGAACACGTTCAACGTCTCCGCGTCCACTTCTGGTGGAATGTTCCCAACGTACACCTGCCGTTGCTTCTTCGCGGTATCTGAATTCGGCACCGATAGGTTTTCGTACGCGGAAATCTGCTGCGAGAGCAACCATCTTCTCGCATCGCGTTGCTTCTTCTTTTGGTAGGCTGCAATTTCTTCTATCCTTGTCGTTGTTGTTGGTACTCCGTTAGTAGTGCCACTATTTTGTGTCGCTTTTGTCGTCGTAATACTAGTACCACCACCACCACCACCAGTACCGCTCCCGCCGTTGTTCCCGTCGATCGAAACGTGCTTCGCCGCGACCATGGACTGCGGATGTTTCGGAACGCTTTGCTTCCCGTTCGGGTTCGGTGCGCGCGGTTGATACCCGTACTGAATACCAACGCCGTCCGTTGTTTTCTTCGTCGAATCCTTTTCATCCTCGTCTTCTCTCTTCTCCTTCTCGTTCTCGTTCTCGTTCCTCGTCGGTGACTTTGACGAAAACGCTCTCCTTTTCCTTTCCTTCTTCTTCTTCCTGTTTTTGTTGTCCTCGTTTTCGTCCTTCTCTCGTCCTCGTCCTCGTCTTTCGTCGTCCTCGTCCTCGTCGTTTTCGCTGACACCTCCACCACCGCGGTTGTTGTTGTTCTTCGTCATCGTCGTCTTCCTCTCTCGACTTCGGCTCCGAGACGAACGATGATTTCCCCGACGATTTTGGCGATGAGAAGGACTCTGCGGATTTGAATGGTGTCGCTTTCTCTCTCTCTCTCTCGACCGGCTGCGGCTGCGGGAGTCCTCGTCGGAACGNCGCATTCGACTCGACCTCATGATCGCTTTTCGTGCGTCTCGCGTGCGTAAATTCTCGAACAAACCGGCGGGAGAGAGCGCAGCTTTGTTGTGTCGAATTTCCCTACATGCGACGACACACTTTTGACGCGCGCAGAACACGTAACACTCCGTCATTGGGTAGTAGTGTAGCATGGCGTTACCGACGAAACAATCCGCGGCACCGAACAACCCTTCCCTCCTCCTCCCGTCTGAACTCGTGGACAAATGCGTCAACGAGAAAGTCTGGATAATCATGAAAAACGGACACAAAGAATTCACCGGGACTTTGAAAGGATTCGACGTGTACGTGAATTGCGTTCTGGAAGACGCGATCGAGTACGATCGAGACCAAGAGAGCGGGAAAGAAACGACGAAGAATTTGGAGAGCATTTTGCTGAACGGGAATAACATATGCATGATCGTGCCCGGAGGGGAGAGGAGTTGATTTAAAAAGAGTTAAAGAGAAGCGATTTAGAGTTAGAGTTACAACACGTAGGAGTACAACACAGCGAATATAATTTACAACGTCAGAAGGAACCATCTGGAACGACCATTACCTGCGTCTCTGTCGTGAGAATCGACTCGTTTTCGCTTTTCTTTTCGCAAAAATCATCGTCGTCATCGAGAGTCGTATTTTGAACGATCCTCTCGTAGGCGTCAAACATCGCTTTCCAGCGTCTCGAAAACGCGCCGATACCGAAAGCGAAACGATCCGCCGGAACGTTCTTCTCCATCAAGAATCGTAAACACTCCTTCCGCTCGTAAAACGAACACGCGACTAACGCGCCTTCATCGAGTAAGTGACTCTGTTTTTCGGCGATGTATTTTAAAACCCGTAAGTTTCCCGCGCACGCCGCCAGGCGCGGCGTTTGCGAATCCATACGCCAGCCTTTCGTTTCTTTCGCGAATTCGAGCAACTCGACGGTTCCGATTCGCGAGACGAACTCTTCGATCTTCATCTCGTTTGGTCTTCTCTCGAACGCGTATTCTAAAGTCGACTCTGAGGTCATTTCGTGGATGAGAAACGGCTTTCGAAGTTTACGTTTTAACTGTTTTCGTTTCGATTGGTTGTTTGTATAACATCGTTCGAGGACGAGCTTTTTACACGCGCGGTTCGACGCGGTGAAGAATTTCAAGGCGTTGACGTCTAACTTTGGCAAAATGTGCGATTCGAAAACGTCGACAGAATCGAGAATCCGCCAGAGCGGGGAGGGAGAATCCTCTGAAAGTTCTTCGCTTAAAAAGTCGTTCACGTCATCGCGGAAAAGAAGGCGGGACGGAGGAAACGCGACAGAGGTCATAGGTGAAAGTTTTAAAAGTGTGCCAAAAATAAAGATGAGTGAGAGAGTTCGTTAGAAGATGTACAATCGGATTAAACGCTACCGGCGCGTCTCAACAAGAGCTCTTGGAAGGCGGACTTACCGCCGCGGCCTCTGTAACTCAGGTCCTCGCCTTCACTTTCGCCTGCGCTGTTGTGAGTACTGTTGCTAAAATCGTTATTTCTTCTTAACACGCGCTTGCGACTCAAATTGACGCCTTCGACGAACTCGTAGTGCACTCTGCGGATGGTAGACACCGCGGAGTTGAACGCGGTGACGAGCGCGATGAAGTGTCGTCGGTCTCGAACCTCTGCGCCGGATACTGGAGAGGCGGTGGTGGCGATGCGCATGATCGAGTGCGTTCGGTCTGTGCGGTAGCCGAGGTAGCCGAAGGAAACTTTTCTCCAAAACCTTTGGACTCTCGTGCCGGTCTGGTGGAATAAAACCGTCATGGCGACGAAACGTTGCAGAGATGCGATTCTCGCTTCGTAGAGCTTCATGCTAAATTCTTGCGATTCCATGAGCGTGTAAGGTTTGATTTGCGGAGGTGCGGATTTTCGCAACACTTGCCCGAAATATTCTTCGTGCGAAGGCTCAACCATGAGCAAACCTTCGGCGTTGCGAGGGTCCGCTTCGAGGATTTTCAGCATCAAGATTTCTGGTAAGTTTATGATTTCCGAGAATTCATCAAAGTCCAACGTGCCGTTCGTATCCCTGTCGCCCGATCGGAACAGTTTCGCGATTTGAGCGTCGGTCAACGCGATGTGCTCTTCGCCAGCGGCGGCGGCGAGTGTGTCCAACTTTTTGTACGCCGAAGTGAATTCGCTCAAGCTAAGTCGTCCATCTTGGTTAGTGTCGAGTTCTTTGAAGACTGTCAAAATGTGCGCGCGTTGTTCCTCCGCGTATTTGCACGCGTTCGTGAGGAGCGCAACGGCGTTTCTGTTGTTGAGTTTGTGCACGCTCAATTCCGTGTGCTCTTCGTGGTAGGACGAGTAAATTCCTAGCAAAGCACTGGCGCTCTTGCCGTCCAGATTGTTCTCCGTTCGCTCTTCGTAGTATTTCTCGCACAAATATTTTGGGCGGTGCCTACTCAAGAAGATGGCGTTTTTCGATAGCGGGAGCTTGTACGGAGAATGGCCGATGGTGATTGATTCGCACGTACCGCCGATGCTTTGAATGCTCGACGCTTGCGATAGCGATAAGGACGTCGTCGCTTCGGCGCTCGTGAGCCCGGAGAGTCGACCGTCCGGTCGACCGACGATTAATAAAGCACCGCGCACGACTCTGTGCGTGTGTCTGTGGACGAGATGGTCGTTTGTGTTCCCGCTTAAAACCGTAATGCCTGCAGCAGAGTAGGAGCACGCGAAAATTTTCGATAAGAACGCATCCGCGCACTGACTCACCCAGGGGATGTCGCCGATGACGATCGTTCGCGCCGTCATTCGATGCAAGAGATTTCTCCCCTGTATCAATCGTATGATGGTTATGGATATTTGCGGCAAGAACGCATAAATCAGCGCGTCGAAGAACCGAGTGATGTAGAACGCCCACGTCGTCGCGAGCCCGCACAAAACGGCGACGCCGGTGATGAGCGGATATCCCGCCGTCACCGTCCCTACGATGTAGACAAAACTCATTATCCAACCTTTCACGCCTTCCAACACGTGGTCGGCCCAATCGTCGCCTTGTTTTCTCAACTCGTCTTCCTTTGCCGATTTCAGTTTTTCCTTCTTCGGCGACGCGGAATAGCCAACAATCTCCTCCAACGCGGCGATGTTCATCTGGTTACACTTCTCGAGTTCTGATAAATCGTGTTTGGTCACATACGCGTTGGTATATTTACGAAAATCTGCGTTATCAAGGATGACTAAGGACATGTGCAAGAAAATTTGCGTCAGTAGCTGTTGCGTCGCGGCTACTGAAATGGAGCACGGCTCCGCCGGACGAACGCCGACGTCCGTGGTGAATATCCTGCTGTCAAACTCCCCTTCGGATTTCATCGCTCGAAGTTGTTTCCCAATTTGCGTGTCCCATTCGCTGGCGACGACGAAAATAGAGTTTGTGGAACTCACTAAAAGATTTGAAGTCGCCAGCGGCGCAAACGTGCCTCCCGAGTGTGAGACGATGATGACGATGGCGTCCGTAAAATCGTCCGTTTTCTTGGAGTTTGTAAAACCAACCGACGGGACCGGTAAATCCTGACCCCATAAACCAAGAATTTTGTTCGAAGAAATAGCTTTGACGCGCAAACGCGGAAACGCGGTTTGTAAATCAGACGCAAACTGCTCGGCCAACCAGAGAGAGACCTCACAACCCGTTACCACGACGTCGATAGAGCCTTCTGACTTGATCGTTCTGTTCACGCGTCTCGCGAGACGTTTTTTCAAACACCTCGCTAAATTCCAAGCCGTCAATCGATTGAGCGACATCGATCCTTGAGGTTTGTTCCTCCAATCGTCTTGAATGTTTTTCAAAATCCTCGGGATGTCTGCAATATCCGTCAAAACAGGATCGTCACTTTCTTTCGGTAACATTTTAATGAGTTCGTTGCCTTCTAAACGCGTCATGCGATGGAAGAGCTTTTTATCGACCGATACTCCCTTACCGCGCCTCGGCGACGACGGCGCGATATTTTCCGTGCTCTTTTGTTTCCTCAACGCGGTCATGGGCTCTTCAACTCTCATCTCGCCTTCCTTGGCTAATATTGCGTTGACTGAGCCACCCATCAAAGGATACTGCTCCAAGTGAGAGTTGGGATAGGACACGGCTGGAATGCGATCTGCTCCCCAATCGAGTAAACAAATTTCTCCGTTCAAATCGTCCAAATCGAGACGAATGGCGGCGTTATCGTCGCCGTATTCTCCGCCGTGTACGCTGGCTAAAATATCTCCGTTGGGCGTTTCCACGGACAACCCAGCTTTCACCGCAGCTTGTTCACTTCCGTAACAAATTAAACCTTTCTTTGGATAAAAGGCGACGCTTATTGTTTGCCCTCTCGCCGCGACGCACAACTGCCTGTGCGCGTCCAACGAACACGTGACCATTAATCCAAAACTCCCTTTTGCGTGCGTCAAAAAGTATTTCATCGTGAACAAAGAATCGTTATCGAAGAACGCGTTCACGGTAAATCGCACAAACTCTCGACTCGGTGCACCCATTTCTTCGTCGAGATAATTATCCAAACATTTCAGCGCGTCTTTGTTCATGCCTTTTTCAAACTCCTCGATGATTTCCTTCGTGAGCTTTTCGCGCATCGCTAGACTAAATCCAATCTCTTGGACGGTGCTTTGACCGTTACTTGCTATGAGTGTTGCGTCTAAAACTTTCTCAAAATGCTTACCGATGTCTTCAAACTGCGCCAACGTCGGCATCGGCGCGTCAGGGAAGACATCGCTGGTTTTCAGCATAAAACAAGCGCTAAATCTCGCCGCTAACGCGAAACATCCTTGCGCTCTGATTAAATCGACCACACCAGCGATTGAAGCAGAGTCAACAACCGACGGCGGTTTAAATTTCAAAACCGATTCTAACCACAAATTCATGCTTCCTTGATCGTTCCACTTGCGGTTCACTTGAAACGCATCGAAGTCTCCGTTATGCGTGATGAAATTCTCAACCGATACGCGCGTCGATCCCGACTTCGTCTGTTTCAAACCGTACACTAACAAATCTTGTTTTGGACTCCACTGATGCGGATGCGTTCCATCAAAGGTCGCTTTACTCGTCGTCGCGAACCGCGTGTGCCCGCAAAAAATACGCGTCTGCGCTTTCTTCTCCGCCAGCTTCATCTTCCCTTTACTCTCCCGTTCCGTCTTCGAACGCAAAAGCTTGCTCAAATCTGTTCTCTTCATGTTCACCACTCGACTTCTCACCCCTCGCATGTTCCCTTCTCCTTTCTCTTCTTCAAACGTCACGATCCCTCCCGATTGCGCGCCTCTCATCATCGTCACGTTGACCATCTTCTCGAGCAAATCGTACGCTCGCTCGCCGTTTTGCGAGCACCACGCCGCGTTTAACAGAACAATCCCAAAGTTCCCGCAGTACACGACCGAAGAAGAATAAGAGGAGGACATTTTTCTAATCTCTCTAAAACTGCCCACGTGAGAAAACAAAACGTCTGAACAAATCGCGTCGAACAGCGTCGCCGCGAACGCGAACGTTTTCGCCCTCCTGTTCTCGTTGGTGTTCTGTTTTTCCCTCAATGCAACGAGAGACCACAGGAACAAAATCGCGCTCGCAAACACCGCGACTGCGCGAGAAATCGCCACCGAACGCTCGAAGAAGAGAAGGAAGCCGTCGTCGTCTTTCTCATCGTTCGGAAAGAGCTGGCGCAGGTCCGCGCTTCTCCCGAGTGCACTCTTCAACGCGAACGATGAAAATGATTTCAGCGCTTTAACTGAATTTGGATACGAGAAAAAAGCGCCATCTTTGTTCATCATCATCGACATCATCATCGAACNAACGTGCGCGAGCTCNTGAAAANNGCCGGCGAGGACGTACCAGAATATCGCNGAGGAGAGAGGGAAAGAACCATTCAAGGATTTTGAGGTCATCTTTAACCGCGCGCTGTCTGTCTGGGATTTTTTATGAGGAAAGAATTNNATTGAGTGTGTTCGTCTTCGAAGGTGCTCGTTAAAAAAATGCATCGAGTACGTGAGTATGTGCGTTATAACATTATTTTCTTTTCTTTCGATTGCGACACCGGTCGCACCCGTTCTTACTGTATCTGCATCGTCCGCACCCGAGAGCAGAGGAGAACTTTTTCTTCTTCGTTTTACCGTTTGTCGTCGTCTTCGTTTTTTTCTTTGGTTTGAGCGGTTTCGCTTTCGTCGTCGGCGTCTTTTTCTCTTCCTTCTTGACTTTCTTCGTTTTCGGCGGCGGCGGCGGCTTCATGGCTGAAGAAAGTTTGTCCACCCGAGAAGGGGGGTTCTTGTTCGTATTCTTCTTCGTGGCGTTTACTTCCTTCGGCGCGAGCGTTTGCTTTTCCGGATTTTCAGTGGGGAGGAGGCTTTCGACTCGTGGAGGAGAAGGAGGGAGAGGAGGAGGATTCACACACTGCAGCGATGGAAGCTCGGGCGGCGGAGGAAGTTGCGGTGACGTTGGTGATGGTGGAGAAGGAGGAGGGGGGCATTGGAGAGGAGGAGAAGGTTCTTCGAGTGATTCTTTCTGCGGTGGAGGCGGGGGCGGGGTGAGCAACGCTAACGGAATTGAAACCTCTCCTCGCAAAGTCGTTCTGCAATTTGGACAGACGCGAGTCGGCGAGCCGACTACCGCAGAGCAAGAAAAGCACAGCTTTTTTCCTTTACCGCATCTTATATCGCTATTCTTATTCTGCCGTTTGAAAAATTGTTGTTGGCGAAGTTGAAGTTCCACGAGAGGAGGTGTCTGAGCAGCGGGCATTTCTTTGCCTTCGGCGTTGATATTAGTAGTATCTTCACCAGCAATCATCGCGGCGGTTTTTGCCTTCTTTACTCTCTCGGACACTCTCGTCCACGTCTTCTCGGCTTCGCGCTTAGCAGTCATTGCGTCAATTCGCCTCGACGTCGTTTTCTCTGCGAGCTCAGCAGTTGCCAACTGGTACTTTTCCCGGAGTAGATGTGCGCCTTTTTCGGTTTCTTGACGCTTCACTCTCCAAGCCTCGGTATGTTTCGCGCACTCGCTTTCTTTTTCTAGCGCAGCTTTGAGTTCCTTCTCGCAGCTAGAAAGAGCCTTTGACAACGAATCCGAGCGCACGGCAAATCGGTCGACTTGTACCTTGTGCCAAGCGAGCGTTTTTTCAAACGTTTCTGCCATTTTCTTCGCCTCTAAGGCTACTTTCTCGGATTCACGGAGCAATCTCTGTCTTTTGACGATTTCATTTTCTGTTTCGCCCAAGATCTTTTCAAATTTAGCGCGGTTTTTTTCAATCGCTTGGAGACGTTGGCGCTCCGCCTTCGTCAAATGCGCGGATAAAACGTTGACATCTTCCTCCACAAATTCGTCTGGGATGAACATTCTCTGATTCTTTTTCTTTTTCTTTTTCTTTTCAACCGTCGACTCTTTGCCTTCTTCGCCCTCGTCGTCGTTCTCTTCGTCGCTTCCATCGGATGATATCGAATCGTCGCTCCCGTCTTCGCGATGAACTCGCCGCGCAACGCATGGTGGCCAGTTACAACGACAATTCGGTTCGTGCTGCGTCGTAAGAATAGTTTGCGATATAGGCTTCTGTTTTGCGCTTCCTCTTCCATCTCCTTCTCCTCCTCCGTCGCGCTCATTGTTACCATCACCATCATTATCTTTGTCGTCGTCGTCGTCGTCGTCGTCGTCGATATCTTCTTCGCGCGCTTGTATAAATCCTGGAACGTTCAAGCCTTCGTCTTTACCGGCGATGAATATTCTATCGCCGTCTTTGGCGCTAACGATAAACGCTCTCTTTTCTCGTCTCGATAGAGGCGTCTCGCAGCCTTCTTCAAAGACTAAATCGCACGTCCATTTTTTCTTCTTCATTGCTTCTTGCATTTGCTCAAACGAAAGCTCCCGCCAACGATCGCAGTTGTCGCACGCGACAAAACTATCGCGTTGCGATTCAGCTGCTTGACGATGCAAACGCTCAACGAGTTCCGTGAATGCCTTTGAAGACGCAAACGCGCGATCGCATGGAACGTTAAATTCACCAGCACTCGCAAACTCGTCGTAAAATCTCGCGTACGTTTCTCGTTGCACCTCTGGATTTCCAGGTGCAACCATACAGAACACAGCGATGCCAAAACCAATGGGTGATGAGGTATAATCTTTAAACTGCACGGCGTTTCGCCTCAACATCACTCGCGGGAACGGCAGTAACTTTTGAAAGTAGTTCGTATCCGTGCTGTTCCGACAGACCAACAAAATACCCTTCGAAAAGCCCCATTCTACTTCGTTGATTGCGCGGTGTATGAATCTCCATTGCGTTTGGGTCTCGTACGGAGGATTCAAAAGCGCAAACTTGTTGGCCCACGAGTTCTTTGAAAGTAGACCGTTGATCGACTTGTCGTATAAAACTTCGGCCGGAATGTTCGGATTTGATAGGGAGTTCGTGCACGGATCGAGCAAATCTTTCACAAAAGGCACTTCAACAGTCGGCTTTTCCAGCCCAAATACTTTGTAACATCCTTCGATGATCCAATCAGGAGTCAAACCTTCTCGCAGCTTTGTATCAAGTTGATCGATTTTTCGATTCTTGACCGTCTCTGCATCGTTTTCTTCTTCTTCGTTGGTAATATTAACGGTGTTATTCTCGCCGGGGGCATCGTTATCATTTTCATTCGCAGTTAACGGTCTCTCGTAATAATGTTCGTCGTCAGATGTCGTCCAAGGCTCATAAAATTCTTCTGCGATTTCTTTTTCTGCTTGTTCTAAAGCTATTGAAGCTAACTTAACCGCGTGCCGGTTACCCAACATGTTTTGTATCTTCTCCGCGTATTGCGACGCGTCGTCGAAGCGAGTCATCTCACAATCGTCGGCCCACATAAATTTTCGTGATTTGCCGTATAAGTAAATCAAAGCGCACGGTTTCTCGCCTTGATGGGGATGTTCGTCCCACAGTTGGTGCTTTTGGAGGCAATGCCGAAGTTTCCATACTCGCCCGGTCCATATTTGACTCGTCGGTTTCCCTTTCTTTTTACTAAAGGACGCCGATGGTGTACCCCCTAACTCGGTGAGATCTTCTTTATTACTCGCATTCACATCGTTTTTTTTCGGTTTCTTCACCGTTTCGACAAACACGATCGTCCCGGGAGGAAACTTCACCGATTCCGTATTCGGCGCGTTCCACGCTCGGTCCGGAAACGGATTCTTATTCTTCTTCGGAACAAAATTCACTTTTTGTTTTGGCGCGTAGCTTTTCCACCTCGGCACTAAACTCGGCACGTCTTTAATCGGAATCCTCTCGCGAATCTCTTTCAACGTCTGGCCGTTCTTCTCGTCGTTTTTCCCGTCCAAGTGCCAAGAACCGGTGTTCACATATCTCACGTGCCCCCACCCTTCGGTAAACTTAATCTCTGGATTCAACCGTCTCTTCACATCGATGCTCATACTCCTCGGATTTCGAAACATCTCGTCCTCCTTCTGCACGTAGATGTGCCCGTTTTCCGTCAACGAACCGACGACTTGTACTTTCTCGCCCCCGTATTCGTACGAAGCTAAGAGGTTGTTCGCTCCAACTTTCAAAAGTTTCAGCTGGATGAGCGTGAAAAGAGTGATTCCATCGTACGGCCCGCGTTCGTGCAGTTTGCGCTCTTTCGTCGTCATCAAGTTGTTGGGATTTTCCTTCTTTTTGTTCGGCTTCTTTTTCTTCGTCATCGTCGTCTTCGTCGTCGCGGGAACAACAGCAACAGGTTGTTCCAAACTCTCTTCGTCATCATCATCATCATCATCATCATCATCTTCAACAACTTTGTTTTTGTCGTTGTTGTTCGTGGCGACGAGAGTTTTATTCTCCGTCACTGGTAACGCGGCGTCGTCGTCGCTGTTGTTGTTGTTGTTGGTGTTGTTGTTGGTGTTGTCATCCTCGTCGGCGTTGGCGATAACCGTCGGCGTCGTCGGCGTATTCGTTTTTTGCGCGAGAGAAATATCCATTTTTAACTGCCGCTTTTTCCAGAAGTACACTCGTATGCTACAAACTTTTTTTTCTTTTAACCTCTAATAAACCCGAAGTCCCGACGATGTTTTTTAAGAAGACGCGACGAAGACGAAGACAATTCTCACTCGCGCTGCGGTTTCGCACACACCAACGTTTTATCATCNATCGTTTTTCGTTCGTATTCATCTCTNGTAACAATAGTATTTGTCCTTTTACTCGTGTGTGTTTGCACCAGATGCAAAATCTTCGCACCAACAACAAAGCCACGTGTCTTTCTCGTCGTTCTTTTCTTCTTCGTTTTCAAGAAGAACTTTTGGTGTTTTGAAATATTCGATTTCATCCTCTCCTCCTCCTCCTGTTGCCGCTGTTGATGATGCTTTACGTCGCATCGTGGGACCTTTTTGAACGGCTTGAAAATGAAAGCAGTTATCTCTGCACCCTCGGTATAAGCGCAGAGCGGCTAACGCGTCGAGGTGCGGCGAGTGCGGCGCGTTTGGACTTTGAAAGTTTCGCAGCGTATCGTCGTCCGCCTCTAAAAACTGTTCGACTAATTTTTTCAGCTTGACGCGCTTGCCTTTTTCTTTCTGCAAAGGAACGTACGTGGACGTGTCGCGGATGCGATCGAAAAGGTTTGGGATATCTTCATCGGTAATTTGGAGCGCTCGTAGATCGTGACGAGCGTCGTGCACGACGAGTTTGTGAGGCTTATTCTTCCACAACTCCGGCGTGTTTTTGTGCGCTCCGGCCAGACACGCGAGGACTTCTTCTCTCGCTTCTGAAAGCGTTGGCAATAGTTTCGTCTCAAAATCGCTCGCGGTGAGCCCCGTGATTTCGGTGCGATAGTCGAGCACTTTCACTTTCTCCTCCTCTTTTCCTTCTTCTTCTCCGTTTTTGCTACCGTTTTTGCTACAGAACGTCACAAGCGTCTCCATTAATACGCTTTCGTCCAAACCGTTTACGACGCAAACTTTCGCTAAAGTTTCATCACTTTTTGTCGTCGCAATCATCTCGCAATCGATCGCCACGTGCGGTGCACACTCGTCGCATACTTCTTCTTTTTCCCTAACACTCCTACTACTACCAGTACTACTCCCGAACGCGCACACGTGCACTCCTCCGTCATCCTCCGGTATCCTCAAGCACTTCCTACACCCGCCTTTCTCTTCAAACGCTTCCTTACACGCCTCGCTCGCCGTCGCGCCCACTAAATGTTCTCTCAAACGAAAGTACGTCTTGCACACCTTTCGACAATTCGTGCAGCACACGTCGTGTTTTTCATCGTGCAATTCTTTCGCCGCGTGTTTTTGCAAAAGATCCAGAGAGTGGAACTTTTTAAAGCAATAAAAGCACGCGTATTTTAAATCTTTGTTGTTGTTGTTGTTCTTCTTCGTCTCGCCACTGCTTCTTTGGCTTTTCGCGGCGTCCGCAAAATTTTTAAAATTTCCTCCTCGTCGTTGTAATTGTTCTCGTTGTATGGTGGATAAAACCATCCTTCGTCCTCGCGCACTAAAACTCTTCTTTTCACACACACCCAAAACTTCGTCGTCGTCGTTTACGTCGTCGTCCAAAGAGTTCGCGACGAGTGAGGCCATTTTCCAAGAGAGCACAGAGAGAGAGAGTGATGAGATTCTGATGAATTTATTATGAAACTTTGCTCTCCTCTTTGTGTTGTTTGTTGTGTTGTTGTTGTTTTGTGCAAAAAAAAATGAGAAGCAGACCAAAAAAAAAAAAAAAAAAAAAAAA
>JGI20151J14362_10001250_pt1 | contig 18452 bp, 18 predicted proteins | sample COG_01_FD_14362 | JGI IMG/M metagenome (IMG submission 14362)
ACGCGCGGAGGAGGGGCCATGGAGTGCCCAATGTGCGGGCTGGACCTCAGCACGTGGACGATACCGGACCGTGAGGCCCACGCGGACGGCTGCGTGGAGTCCGCGCCGGGCGCAGACGCCGCCGTCGGGGCTGAGCGCACCGCGGGCGTCGGGGTGCCCAGCCCCAGCCCCGGGTGCCAACCGCGGTCGAGACGCGAACCCGAGCCGGTGGCGGGCGATTGGACCGAGGAGGCCGAGCTCAGAGGCGATATCGACGTTTCGGTGCCGTCGTCGGCTCCGGCGGACGGCGATGGGACGCGCGGGGACGATGGGATGACCGACGCCGAGCGCCACGACGACGACTGGCTGAGGCTCGCCATGGCGATGTCCGCCTCGATGGCTGACGCGCGACAAGCGCGGGTGATGGCCACCTCGGGGGACTACGGATGGATGCCGGCGTCGTCCGCGGCTCGCGCGGGAGGAGGGAACGCCCAGGTACGTCGAGGAGGGCGGTGCGATGGTGCGAGGAGTGCCGCGGCCGAGCCCGAGCGTGAAATCTACGGCGGCGCCCCGCCCGTAAGTACCGGAGAGCCGCTCACCGACACCACCGACGTCGATCCCGGCCCCTCAGAAGCGAGCGCAATCTCGGCGGCCGGCGGCGAGCCCACGGTGGATGCGAGGCAGATGCCGAGAGCGATACGATTCGCCATACGTAAGGGGCGGCGGGAACGACTCGACGAGGACGAGGACGAGGACGATGATCTCGGCGCCGGGGTGGACGCGACGCAGCGCACGCGGCGTAGGATCCTAGCGCCGATGTGGTCCATGGCAGGACACGGCGGGCACGATGCGCCGATGCCGGACTCCCTCCTCGCGCTTTGCCTTCGGCGGTGAGAACGTCTCGTTATTGTCCTAGTTAGAGCTAGTTAGAGTTACACTGGTAGTACAACTCGCTAGGCCCGAGGTCGGGCCCGGCCCTCGACGATGCTGAACCCGCCGGCGTCGAGCGCCGCCTGCCGCGTCTTCGTCAGCCACGCCTGCTTCTGATCCGGGAGCACGACGAACCCAGCCTGGTTCAGCGTCTTCCCACCCCGCGACTTGAACGTGACCACCACGATGGCGGTCCGTTCCTTCTCCTTCCCCGTCCGTTGTATCCGCACCCCGCCCCAGGAGTCTCGCAGCTCAACCTTGACGCAGTCCTTCAGCTCGATGGCGAAGTACACGTCGGTGCACCGGAGCCAAAAATGAAGCGCGTCGTCCACCAGCACCAGCTTGCCGCTGCCCCTGTGCCTCTTGCTGTTCTCCACGCCGTCGTGGGCAAACTTGATGCCGGCGAACCTGCACCCGAGGCGGCCCGGGGATTCGAGCGCGATCTTTTTGGAGCCGGCGACGTCCTCGTACGTCGTTGCGTACGCGCCCTTGCTGCACAGGCAACCCATTCTGGCTGGCTCTGGGTGCGGGCGAGCACAGTGTGTGAGATGGCGAGCCCGTTGTAACTTTTCCTCGATTTTCGGCTTTTGGGCCCATAACCTTGGTTTTACGCTAATCTGCCTGGAACGCATAGGATTCCCAGATGGATGTTACAGCACAAGAGCGCGAAAACTCGGTCCGATGCACCATTGGCGAGCGCGGCGAGAGGGCGCGAAGCAAGGGCGAGACGGTGAGCTCTGAGCCGATGGAGCACGCGCCCCTGTTGGGATCGCGCTCGAACGGCGCGGTCGACGACGTCGAGGCCGGATCCCCCGGCGGTCTCCATCCCTCCGCGAAGAGGCAATCTCGCGGCATGTTTCAGCGAGCCGCGGTGTTGTCCGTCGCCGCGACCTTGGTGCTGTTCGGTCTGGTGGCGATGGTGAGCGTCCGCGGCGAGCGATCGTTCGGAGTATCCACGCTCGGCGAGGAGGAGTTCGACGCGCGCGATGACGTGGACCTCGATTTTGTGGAGGACATGGACGGCGGCGGGTCGGAGGGGAGATGGAGCGGGGGCGGGTCGGGGCCGATCGATGCCGAGAGCGCGGCACGAGCCTGGGACGACGCCGCGCCCGAGTCGCAGCCCTCCGAGGCGCGGACTGAGACGAGGACGACGGTGAACGAGGAGTCGGATCATTCCGACACCGGCGGGGAGAACACCGGCGCCAGCGATGACCCGACGCCGTGGACGAACGCGCCGGAGGAGACGCAAGCCCCGGAGCAGGGCGCGTCCGAGGGATCCGACGCCAACGACGGAGATGAACAATCATCATCGGGAGACGTGTCCCCATCGCCCACCGTGGGCGACGCGGAGCCCACCGGCGAGCCCGCGCCGACCGCCACCGACACGAGCCCCGAGTGGCTCCCCGCGCCGACGCAGACCGGCGTCGTCAAAGCCACGCACGGCCCCAACGAGTGGACCTTTGTCTCGCCAAACCCGAAAAAGCAAAAGCTCCTCCGTTTCTCGCCGTGCGCCTCGCCGGAGGAGGCGTTCGCGCAGTGGACCACCACACGGCTGCGCGACGATTGCGTCGTGGACACCGACAACTGCCAGTACTGCGTGTGGGTAAACATGTTCGACTCGGAGTACCGCATGAACGACGTGGTGTCCTTGAGGGGCGACAACTACAAGCTCACGTCGCACTCCATCCTGATGAGGCCCGAGTTCATCGGCACCGTCTTGCACCGAATGCTCGCGCAGAAGCCGAAGGGTCCGGACGGCGGGATTCGGTGGGGCGTGGACGAGCGCGAGGAGGCCAAGTACAACTACAACTTCGTGAAGGACGCCGTGGGTCGGATGGAATGCGCGGCGCCCGAGGCGGACACGCTGCTCCTGCACATGCGAGCCGGCGACTACGTCAACGACGCGACAAAGAGCCAAAACTCAATCGACAGCGCCGTCGACCGCATGCGCAACTACGTCTCCACCCGGCCGGACATCCGCCGGATCGAGATCTCCGCCGTGTTGCACTTCGGGATGCCCGACCCCGACGACGCCATCTACAAGGATCACCCGTTCCAGGTGCTGAAGAGCGTCGACGGCGAGGCGGTGTACGCGGTGAACGACGACGTCTTGCGCAAAAACGGGTACGCGTTTACTAAGATGTACGAAGCCGCCAAGCTCACGGGCCTGAGCGTCGAGTTCTCGTCTCACGATGACCCGGACGACGACATGTGTAGGTACGCCAAGGCGTGCCACTTCATGAGCGCGACGAGGACGCAGGGTGAGGCTGACACGTTGGGCACGGAGTTTAACCGGGTGTCCTTCGGGGATTTGGTCGGCGACCTTCACCTCCAGCTGGCGACGTGCCCGCAGCAGCGAACCCTCGCGGAGTCGCTCGAGGAGTCGTGGAGGAGCGAGGGGTTCGGGGACGCGGTCGATGCGTACAACTCGTTGGGCGGGGACCCGAGGGACACCGCGGCGACGCAGGGCAGCGGGCAGCTAGGCGAGAGGCACTGGTGGTCCGGGAGGGCTCGTCGATAGATCCATCGTCGATCGTTCCATCGTCGATCGTTTTAATACAAATAGCGTAACTAAGAAACCCGACTACTGCGCCGCGGCTTGCTTGCGGACGATGCCGCCCCACTTGCTGAGCAGCTGCTGGAGGTTCCCGTCCATCCGCGTGCCGACGCCGCCCCACACGAGCAGATGGGGCAGGTCCTCGAAGAACCCGTTGTCGCCAACCTCTTTGACAACCTTGAACCCGAGCCGCCTGTAGTACTTCACCAGCTTGGGCGCGTACTCGTTACCGTCGTCGATGCTGAGCAGCTCCACCTTGCGGCACCCGGCCTCGTGCGCCATGAGGCTGGAGGTGGCGCCGAGGAGGATGGAGAGCCCGAACGTGCTCCGCATCTTCGCCTTCTCGTCGTCGCCCCTGACCCTGGAGTTGTATATCCGCATGGAGTCCATGTGCAGGATGCCGAAAGGTGGCGGCGCGATGAACCCGTCGTGCTCGCCGATGATATCGGTCTCCTCCGTGCCGGGCTGGCCCTCCTCGCCCGCTCGCGTGGACAGCCGCCGCGCGGTGATCTTGAAGAACGGGCCGGACGTGGACGTCTCCACGGCGAGCCCACGCTTCTTCGCGGCGGTCGCGATCTCGTCCCTGGTGACCATGCCGCCGTCCGCGGAGGCGCTCGTGGACGCGCGCGCGGTACATCGGGTGTGTCTCGGCCGGTTCACGCGGAACCTCGGGGCGAGACCCGCGAAGGACGGTCGCGGCGTTGCGGTCGCCATCTTCCCTGCGATTGAAAAAGTGCGGAACGCGATGGATAACAGACAGTTTAAAAGGGGCGACTGCTCGGGCTCGTTCGGCCATACCGACCGGCACCCGTCCATCGAGACACGCTCGATCGTCATGTCCGCATTCGCCCTCGGCGCATCCTCGGTCCTGGGCGCGTCCCGTGCGCGCCTCCAGCACCGCAGGCCTCAGGCGGTGGCCAAACCCCGCGCCTCCATCATCGCGGCTAGCAAGAAGAAGGTTTTTATCGACGGCGAGGCGGGCACCACCGGCCTGCAGGTCCGCGACAGGCTCGCGGGTCGCGACGACATCGAGATCATCTCCCTCATCGGTGACGATCGCAAGGACCCCGTCAAGCGCGCCGAGTTCCTCAACGCCGCGGACGCCGCCATCCTCTGCCTCCCCGACGACGCCGCGATCGAGGCCGTCGCGATGTGCACCGACCCCGACACCGTCATCATCGACGCCTCCACCGCGCACAGGGTCGCGGACGGGTGGGCGTACGGCTTCCCCGAGCTCAACGCGGAGCAGAAGGCGAAGGTCGCGAGCTCCAAGCGCATCGCCAACCCGGGGTGCTACCCCACCGGCATGATCGCGCTGACCCGACCGCTCGTGGACGCCGGGTTCCTGCCCAGTGGCACCGGCCTCGTGGTGCACGCGGTGAGCGGGTACAGCGGCGGGGGGAAGCAGCTGATGGCGATCCACCAGGCGGGTGAAGCCGAGCCGTGGGGCGCGTACGGTGAGTCCCGTCATCGTCGAGTCAAATCATCGTCCCCATCCCGACAGTTAAAAAACGAGAATCGATCAACCCGAACCGGCGCCGGTGACTGACCCGTCCCACCCCATTTCTTCACGCAGGCTTCAACCTCAAGCACAAGCACCTGCCCGAGATGGCGGAGTACAGCGCTCTGGGCCGCGCGCCCATCTTCTGCCCGTCCGTCGGCTCCTTCGAGCAGGGCATGGTCGTGTCCGTCCCCATCCACTACGACCAGATGTCCGAGGCGGGCCGCGGCGGCGAGGCTATCCAGAAGTGCCTCGAGGAGAGGTACGCCGGCAGCAAGTTCGTCAGCGTTCGCCCGCTGAACAAGACGGACGACCTGGAGCGCGGGGCCTTCCTCAGGCCGGACACCCTCAACGACACCAACAAGCTCGAGCTCAGCGTCTTCGCCGCCGACGACCAGGGCGCCGTTTGGCTGTGCGCGAGGCTCGATAACCTCGGGAAAGGTGCGTCGGGCGCGGCGGTGCAGAACATGAACCTCGCGCTCGGGTTACCGGAGGACTCGGGGCTCTGATCGAGCGGGTGGAAGCGACGAGGCGATGAGAGCGTCGCGGTTTGTAATAACGTAGTCTATTGGTTTTGGCTTAATCTCGTTTTATCAGTCGGCGGGTGGCGTCGTCAGCCCCCCGCCGCTGCCTCCGCCTCCTCTTTCAGCCGCTTAGCCTCCGCCTTTGCTTTTTTCTTCGCCTCCTTCGCCGCCTCCTCCGCCTTTATCGCCGCTTCCTTCGCCGCGGCTTCGCGCTCAGCCTTGAGCCTGACGGCCTCAGCNTTGAGCCTCTCCGCCTCGACCCTTTCGGCTTCCCTCCTGAGGACGTCGCTCCCGCTTCCCCGCACGTACCCGTTACCCAGCGAATACTCCGCCGGGTTCTCGATCGGCGCCTCCCGCCCGTTCGGGTACCGCACCCACACCCGCGCATTCTCCCGGTCCTCCACGCTCCCGGCGTACTTGACCCCGAGCACCGTGCATCGAATACCGAGCGGCGTCATGACGATGTCGTTGGCGAAGAGACGGAACGGTTCGCAGTGCTCATTCTCGGTGAGATACGCGGGCTTAGCGGCCTTACCCCCGCCCTTCTTGCCCGCGGCCTTCTTCTTCGGCGGCATGGCGTTCGCCGTGGCGGGTGGTCCCGTATGTGAGAGGATGGTCCCGCGCGGCGATGGGCGAACGTTTTCCTGAACGTTCCCCCATCAGCGCCAAGTAAATAACGATCGTTCGTGTCTACCAAATACGTACGATATGAAGTCGTTCATCTATTTACATATTTCCAATTTACACTNACTGTTTGTCTGTCGTTGTGTTTTACGATGCCCTGGAAGTGACACGTGCAATTCCATCTTCTCTTCTCAATCGTCGCGTCAAACGAAGGCGCGTCTCCCGCCTCGGAGCCTCCTGCCGACGTCCCCGTCGCCCTCGATCTCGAACCGTCGAGCCGAGTATGTCCTCCATCGCCATGTCCGCGCTCCGCGCTCGCGGCGCCCTCTTCGCGGGAGCCAAGATCTCCTCCCGCGCCAACAAGGTGGGCACCACCGGCCCTCGCGCCGCGGTGCCTCGCGTGACCGCCGCCGCTTCTGGCGACGACGAGTACGCCGCCCAGCTCTCCCGCGCGCTCCGCACCATCAACACCGCGTCGGTGCCCGTCAAGACCGTCAAGACCGCCGCGCCCGTCGCCGAGGCGAAGTTGGAGGCCGCGTCCGTCGGAACCGCCGACGAGATCGTGTACACTTTGAAGGGACCCGAGCCGCAGAAGTTCGGCGTCGCCGACGGTGAGCTCACCAACGTCCTCACCGCGTCGGGGTCCTTCGTCACGCGCGCGGTGTCCGGCGCGCTGTGCGAGGGATGGACCCCAACCGTCGTCGAGGGGAGCCCCCCCGAGGGCCAGTACACCCTCGGCGAGCTCGGCGGCCGCTGGCTCAAGGAAACCTCCGACGTCGCCAAGTTCCCGCGGCCCGCGGCGCCCATCAAGCTGTACGAGTTCGAGGGGTGCCCGTTCTGCCGCAAGGTGCGCGAGGCGGTGGTGTGGCTGGACCTCGACGTGGAGTTCTACCCGTGCCCTCAGGGCGGACCGAACTTCCGGGAGTACGTCAAGAACACCGGCGGCAAGTCCATGTTTCCGTACATGGTCGACGACAACTCCGGGGTTTCGATGTACGAGTCCGACGACATCATCGACTACCTCTACGACAAGTACGGCCCGGGTAAGGAGAAGGTTCCCAGTCTGCTGAGAGCCGGGGCGCTGACGGTGCTCACCGCGGGTTTCGGGCTGGCGCCAAGGATGGGAGCGGGGAGCAGATATACGCCGGCGAAGATGCCCGAGAAGCCCATCACCATTTACTCGTACGAGGCGTCGCCGTTCTGCAAGCTCGTGAGGGAGAAGCTGGTGGAGCTAGAGCTGCCGCACCTCATGCGGACGGTCGGGCGGGGCTCGCCCAAACGGCAGGAGCTGAAAGATCGACGGGGGACGTTCCAGGCGCCCTACATGGAAGATCCAAACACGGGAATCGCCATGTTCGAGTCGTCGGCGATCGTCAAGTACCTCGAGGAGCAGTACGCCGCGTGAGCGTCGAGCACACGACGCGGATAGATGATACGAGTAATGAAAGGATACGAGTAATGAAAGGATACGAATAATAAAAGCCGCGTGCATTCTGTTCGTCGTCGTCGCCTCGTGTACCCGCGTNTTATTACAAATTGATGCTCGCCAACCTCGGCCTGGCGAGCCCCACCGGCATGGACCCCCCGACCAGTATCTGGTTCGGCAGGTCCACCCGCACCAGCCTAAACTTAAACGCACGGCCCTCCCACGTCGCGTCCACGTCCTTCACGTTCGGATCCAGCAGCGTGATCGTCGAGCTCTGCCGCACCGCTCCGTCCTCCAACCCGTACACCGAGAGCGCCGCGAGGTCCCCGTCGCCGTCCACCACGATGTAGTGCAGGTTCAGTAAGTCCTCCGCGGTGGCGTCCAGCGCCGCGCGGACGTTCACGCACACGCCTTTGTTCACCCCGGGTCGCAGCGCCTTCAGGGACCCGCCGCGGTACTCCGTGGGGGTCGACGCGCGAGCCTCGGCGAGCTGCTTCTGCATCGGCAGCAGCCGCTTGGGCTTGAACATGGGCCCCTGTCCCGCGCACCCGTCGTCCAGCTTCGCGAGCACGGCGAGCATCGCGTCCACCTCGCCGCGCCAAGGCAGCTGCGGGTCCAGCGCGGCCGCGCGCTTGAACCCCTCCAGCGCGGGACCGTAGTCCTCGACGTACCTCCGCACCGTAGCTCGGTTGAAGTGCAAGTCGGGGTAGTCCCCGACGCCGCCCTTCGTGAGGCTCCCGTCCCCCGCCGGCCCGCCCTTCTCCGCGTTCGAGAAGCACTGCAGCGACTGCGTCAGCTTCGCCGGGTCCGTCGCGCCCTCCGCGAAGAACTGGGTCATGTACGCCATGCCGCACTGATACCAGCTGTGTCCGTCGGTGAGGTCCATCTTGATGGCCGCCTTTGCGTGTTTGAGAGACTCCAACACGTGCGTCTTCTGCTCGTCCGTCCCGGGCGCCGCCTTGGCCTTGGCGATCGTGCGGTAGAGCATGGACATGCACTGCGACGCCTTCTTGTTCGGCGCGCGTGCGGTCACCGCGGNGTAGCAGTTCCTGGCTCCGTCCAGGTTGCCCTTCCGCCACAGAAGTTGCCCGAGGCAGATCCACGCGCCCTCCAGCGTGGGGTTGAGCTTGGCGGCCTTCTTGAGCGCCTCCTCCGCGCCGAGAAGGGCTTTAGCATCGTCCGCGTCGCCGTGATCGGCGGTGCACTCCACGAGCCGGCCGCGGAGGTAGAGCGCCCGCGCGCGATCTGACGCGCTTCGATCGGGTCCCTCCATGTCCGACGACCGCTCGAGGACCGCGCGGAGGAGCGCCTTGAGCTCATCGCGCGTCGCGGAGGCGGCGGCGGCCTGCCCCCTGTCGTCCGCGTGTTCGTACTTGGCCACTGCGGAGATGGATACGGCGACGGTCAGTCAGGCGGGGTGGATGCGAAAGGGGCGGGTCGAACGCGACGAGATGGACGGAGGCGTTTGAAAAAAAAAGGCCGAAAGGGGAGGGCGGGGTGCACGACTACAGCGCGGGGACGCACCGAGCTCATCCGCGCGCTCTTCGAAAGCGATGAGGTCGTCTACGCTCATGTCGTTATCGCCTCGGTTCGATGCGAACGGTCCGCCGAGGGCGTCGACGCGTCCAGTGCGCGTCGAGGTGTGTCCGAACCGTCGGTGCCGTTTGGATCTCGTTGACTCCCGCTCTCGGATGCTGAGCTGTTGTGGTTCACTTCAGATCCAGTCAGGGTTGGGCCGCCCGCACTGGCACGAGCGACATGGCGGACGTCGGGGCTCTGGTGACCAGCGCGCAGTCGCTGTGCGCCAGTGATGCGGGCCTCAAAGAGCTCCAGACCCTCCTCGAAGCCAACAAGGACGGGCTGGTGGAGCAGACCGAGTCGTGCCTCGCGGCGCTCGAGTCCGGCGCCCTCCTCCCCGACCAACACGCCCTCGCGTGGATCCACCTGCTCCGCGCGGTCGCCGGTCCCGCGCCCCCGAGGGAGACCCCGCGGCACGAGCTCGACCCCGCGGGGGAGACGATGATGGGGATGGGATCGCAGGGCTCCGACCAGCCCCCGGCTCCATCGCCGGCGCCGTCGCCGGCTCCGACGCACACGCAGCCAAACAACAACAGCATCAATCGCCGGCGCGCGCTGCACCTCACGGGCGACGACGCGGGCGGCGCCACCGGTGACAGATTCGCCAACCTCGCGTCGCGGCTCTGCGCGTCGTGCCCGCGGACTCACGCGGCGAAGGATCCGGTCAAGTTCGCGCGCGTCTGCGCCGAGCTCAAGGATGTCGCCGTCGCCAAGGCTAGGCCCGCCGCCGCCATCGCGCCTTTGCTCCGCGCCGTGACGATCGCCGCGCCCACCGAGGACCACCTCACCGCGCAGCACTCGCACCTCTTCCACGCGTGCATCTCGGCGAAGATGCCCGACGCCGCGCTGAACGTGCTCACGAAGCGGGTGTTCGAAGTGGAGCCCAAAACGACGGGCGTCTCCGTACACGACTTCCTCGCGTACTGCCTCCACGGGGGTGAAATCTACGCTGCCCTCGGACGGTTCGGGGACGCGTGCGATGTGCTGGAGCACGCGGTGCGCGCGCCCGCGTCCGCGGTGAGCGACGTCGTGGTCAAGTGCTACAAACGGCTGGTGCTCTGCGCGCTCGTCGCGAAGGGCGCGGTTGGTTCCTTCCCTCGGCGCTCGGCGGGCGTGGTGCAGCGCAACCTCAAGAGCGCGTGTTCCGAATACACCGCACTGGCGGACGCGTACACGTCGCGGAACGGAGAGGCGCTGGTGGCCAAGGCGGCGGAGTATCAGTCGGTGTGGGCGAGGGACGGCGTGGAGGGCCTGGTTCGCGCAGTCGTGGAGAGCGTCGGCGGGAGACACGTCGCCCGGCTTACCAAGACGTACCTCACGCTGTCCTTGGACGACATCGCGCGCGAGGCGGGTTTAGCGGGCGGCGCCGCGGAGGCTGAGCGCACGATCCTGCGGATGATCGGCACGGACGAGATCCGCGCGAGCGTGTCGAGGGCGGACGGGATGGTGAGCTTCCACGACGCGAGCGGCGACCAGTTCTCGACGGCGAGGTTTTCCGCAAAGCTCGAGGCGTGCATCTCGGAGGCGCAGGTCATGTCGGAGAGGCTGAGGCGCGCGGACGAGTCGATACGGAGCGATAGGCAGTTCCTGGCGAAGCAGGCGGAGGCGTCGCACGGATCGTTGGGTGGGAGCCTGCGGGGGATGAGGGTCGGCGGCGACGACCTCGGGGACATGTGAAGTCGTCGATGGAATCACGGCACGAATTGAATACGCACACAAATTCTAGCTAGCGCACCGACACACGAATTCAAGCCGCGAGGTTCGCCTCGATCAGAGTCGGCCCGGACCTCGTGAATGCCTCCTCGAGCGCGGCGCGCAGCTCGTTGACCGTCGTGACGGTCGAAGCCGGGACCCCGTACCCGGTCGCGATTCCGACCCAATCGATGGCGGGTTGCGAGATGTCGGTGAGCCTCTTCGACGCGAAACCCGGTGGGCCGATGCGTTGCATCGCCATCTCGATCTTCAGGATCTGGTACGCCCGATTGGCGCACACGACGGTGACAACCTTGAGTCGCTCCCTCGCCTGCGTCCACAGCGCCTGCGGGGAATACATGGCGCTGCCGTCGGCTTGCAGGTTGATCACCCACCGGTCCGGGCACGCCACGGCGGCGCCGACCGACGCCGGCGGCCCGAATCCGATCGCCCCGCCGGTCAGGGTCAAGTGCGAAAACTCGGGGCACCCCGCGCTCTGGTCCCAGTAGGACCCGCCGCTGGTCAGCGACTCGTCGACCAGGACGCATCCCGCCGGTTGGGTGAAGCTGACGACGGCGCACAGATTGCCCGGGTTGAGCTTGGCGTCCGCGGGCATTCGGGGCGGCGCCGGTCTCTTCGCCGCCGCCGCCTCGATCTTCGCATCCGCGACACCCTCGCCGACCACCTTGACGACCTCTTCGAGCAGCACTTTCAGGTTATTCGCGACGTCACCGCCGCAGTCAATCTCCCAGACGAAATCGTCGTTCTGCTTGAGAAGGTGTATGGGTCCGCCGTCGTAGCCGAACATGGCGATCGGTCTTCTCGCGTCGCACGTCACGACGACGTCGTACGACTCGAGCTTTTTCGCCGTGTCCTTGGGAAAGTAAGGGAGCCGTGTGAGGTGCGGGAGGGACCCGCCGCGGTCCACGCGGGCGAACGCGTTCTCGCAGACGACGTCGGCGCCCGTCACCGCGGCGACTTTGCCGAGAGCCTCCAGCGCTCCGCCGTCGGCGAGGGTGGCGTCTCCCGCGACGTAGAACGCGCACGTTCCGGGCGCGCACGCGACGACCGCGGCGGCGCACTGCTCGAGGAACCCGCGAACCTTGTCCGCGTCCATCGGCTTGGGCTCCCCCGCGTCGATGGCTTCCCGCACGGACATGACCTCGCTCAGAGCCACGAAGGCTCCATCCGGCCCGTTTGGCTTTTCCCAGCCTCGGTCGTGCGGGACGATGACGGTCGCCACGCGGCCCTTGGACGTCGCCGGCGCGTTGCTCTCGCGCCGCCTCGTCGCCTTGATCGCGTCGATGGCGTCCGCGCGCATCGCGCCCGGGACGTCGGAGGTGCGGACCCAGGAGCTGACGGTGGACGCGAGCGCCTCGATATCCGTCTCGAGTAACGCGTCGGCTCCGTGGTGCCAGGTGGCCATGTCCCCGACGAGGTTCACGACCGGGGAGTTGGCGCGGCGCGCGTTGTGCAGGTTCGCGAGGGCGTTCGCGAGCCCCGGGCCGAGGTGGAGGACGGTGCACGCGGGTTTACGCGCCATCCGGGCGTAGCCGTCCGCGGCGCCGCTCACGACGGTCTCGTGCAGCCCGAGGACGGGTCGCATCGCGTCTGCTCCGAGGGAATCGAGCGCGCCGACGAGCCACATCTCGGTCGTCCCGGGGTTGGCGAAGCACACCTCAACGCCGCCCTCATGAAGCGCGTGAACGAGGGCCTCGGCGCCCGTCTTTGGAGGGGCGCGAGGGGAGAAGGCGGAGCCGCCTCGAGGAGCCATGGCGTTGTGTCGCACCCATCGAGGCGCAAGCACGNTAGTCTAATAAAACGGCNTCGGAAAACGCGCGCCCGGGAGTCCGAAAGTCCCGTCTCGCGAAGAAGGCTCTGAAGGCCGCCTCGGGTGGCTCACTCCCTGACCCACCGCCCGCCGCCGGCCATGGCCCAGACCACGCTCCCCGAAGACCGCCTGCTCTGGGACGTCGACAACCCCGAGAACTTCGTCCCCACGTGCGAGCGCGAGCAGTTCTTCTCGAAGCACCTGGGACGAAGGCGCGACCTGATACGCGACCACGCCGAGCTCCTTCAGGCGGACTACGACAACGCCAAGGCTCGCGGGGAGATCCCGCAGGACCACCCGGGGGACAACGAGGTACACATGCAGAACGTGTACGCGGAGATGGCGTACGAGGCTGAGCGCCTCGGCATGCACCGCGTCGCCGAGGCGAGGGAGCGCGAGGCGAGCCTGTGGGGCGGCGGGCCGAACGTCGACGTCCTGGACGAGTTCACCATCAAGCCGCGCAGCAAGGAGGACGACTCGCTGTATCAGCACAGCGAGCTGCCGTTCGAGGAGTGGCACTTCGACGAGGAGGACGTGGGGGCGAACTTGCTCGCGACCCCCGCGCTCCCGACCACGGGCTGGCGAAGCCACTCGGAGAAGAGTTGATCGCATCGGTTACTTGTAGATCGGCAGTCGTGTCAACTTGTAAATCAAAACCGACAGGAGTCATTTCACACTGCGCCTCCATGGAGTACGTCGACGCGGGCACGCAGACCGGCCCACCTTGCGACCCATCATCCGGCGCGCTCGACCGCCCACCGCGCGACGAGCCCTATCCGGACTGGGCCAAGGACATCTGGCAAAGGCTCAACGGCAGGGACCAGAGCCAGGAGGAACGCGACTACAACCGCAACTGGTTCGAGTCCCGACACCAGAACCAAGACTGCGTCGCCAAGCACCGCGCCAACCCGTCCTACGAGCGCCCGAGGGAACGGCGCGTCGAGGGCGACCCGACCGCCCCGCCCGGGTCGTCGCGCAGCGGGCCGAGGATCCTCTGCGACAAGCAGGTCCTCGCGCCGCTTCGACCGCCGGGAGACCTCGAGGGGCCCGGCTTTGAGTACCGCACCGAGAACTGCGGCCACAACGAACCCACTGTGGGTCTCTGGGGTTTGAGGTAACTTAGGGTGTATGCCCGAGTCCGACGATCCTCCGGCGACGTCGCGCATGTTTCTGNTCGGCATCGTGGTCTGGTTCAACCTCGTGACATGGGCGGTGGAGCGGGCGCACGCGGCGATGACGCGCGGCGCCAGGTTCCAAGAGCTCAGACCCGACCAGCTGGCGCCCGCGTCGCCTCTTTTCGATGAGTGACAAAAAAAGCAAAAAAAACGACGCGACCCCGCCGTTTGTTCCAAAGTGCATTAAACGCGTATATCGTCTATCGTCTATGAGTGCGTACCCTGGTCCTTGGTCAACACGTCGGACACACGCCCGAGCCTCTGGAACACCCGCCCGAAGAACCCGCTCCCGGGCCCGCGTCGCCTCGCCTCCTCCTTTTGACTCCGCGTCGGTTCCGCCTCGTTCACGTCGTCGATGCTCGCCTGCGCCCCCTCCGTGTCACCGCCCCTGTCGGACGCGTCGAACAGCCCGCCGAACACCCCGCGCCGCGCCGCGTGCTTCCGCCGCTCCTCCCCGTCCAGCTCGGCGATCGCGCGCTCGATCGCCGGGTCCGTCGCGCCCTCGGAAAACGCCAGCGCCTTTGTCAAATCCGCCCTCGCTCCGTCGTCCTGGCCGAGCGCCCTCCTCGCCTTACCCCGCCTGTAGAACGCCTTGGGGTTCTCCGGGTCGACGCCCAACGCGCGCCCCGCCTGGTCCACGGCGTCGTGGTACCGCTCCATCTTGAGGTAGCACGCGCAGAGGTTCAGGTGCGCCGGGAGCTTCTCGCCCTCAGCCTCCTCGAGGTACTCGCCGAAGAGCTGCATCATCATGTCGTCGGTGAGGAAGCTGAGCGACATCTCGTACTCCCTCGCGGCGGCGGGCACGTCGCCGCCGCGGAACGCCGTGTTCCCGTTCATCCTGTGCGACTTGACGCGCTCGATGCGCTCCTCGTAGAGCATGTCCGCGCGCTCCATCGCTTCGCCCTTGACTCCGATGAGCTCGACGTCGACGAGCATCCAGCAATTCGGCGGCACCGCCGGGAAAGAGAAGTTGCCCTCCTCGCCGTAGCACAGCTCGGGCGGGACCCTGAACAGGCACCGCTCGCCCGGACGCATCGCGCGGACGCACTCGTACAGCGCCGGGTGGTGCCGGCGCTTACCGTCGGTGACGGGTATCGCCTTGCCGACGAGGATCTGATGGGGTTCCGACTCGCGCCGCGTGCTCCACGCCTCGTCCCCTGATGCGTTGAGCTGCCACATGTCGTAGTGGACGAAGCACGTGGCTCCGTCGGCGGGCGGCGGCTCCGTGGCGGACCCCTCGCGCATGATCTGCTTGTCCACGCCGGGGTGCCCGCCCGTGAGCACGCGGCGCGACGTGCACATCACCGGACCGTGCGGCTTGTCGAGAGGGTACTTCCACTCGCCCACGAGCGGGACGGCGTCGTCGCCCAGCGTCGGGTTCCATCGCAGACGCTCAGCCTCGACGCGGGATGCCGCGGTGGAGCCGCTCTCTGCGCGCGCATCCGCCGTGCCCGTGTCGTCCGAGTCGCCCATGTCGGCACAGCCGTGCGCGTCAGCCAGTGCCATCGACACCCTCGGAAGTTCCGAAGACGTGGCTGAGTTTCGTCATCGAAATTCGCTGGCGAGGGGCGCAGTGTGGGGACGCGCGGGTGCGGCGCCATGAGCGGGTTCCCCGCCGCGGCGCAGCCGGACATCATACGCGCCGTCCAGAAAGATGAAGTATACGTGCGGGTAAGCTTCGACAACCACGCGTCGCCATCCCTCCCGTGCCCCGCCCGATCCACGCTCACCGAGCGCTCCGCCCTAAAATCCAACAACAGATGCTCCGCGACGCCATGCTGGACACCGCGAGGCGATGCTTCGACGCCAGGACGGTGGTCAGGCACCAGCAAAACGTCGGGGTCCTCGCGACGCTGTGGTACCACGGCCTCACCACCGGGTGCGGGTGGCAGACGCTCGGCGAGGAGTACGTCGACGTGTTTCAATGCAACGCAAACGGAGAGTTCCCGGGAGCCTCGCGGCGGTGGCTCCTCGTGCTGCTCGAGGCGCTCACCCCGCCGCTCATGGAACGCGCGAGGGTACACGCGAGGCGGATATCGACGCGACGCGAGCGGGAACGGGACGAAGCGGACGAGCAGAGGAGGCGAGACAACGCGAGCGATCGATCGGGAGGACGCGGATCAGTTGAGACCGGTCGAGATGAGCGAGGCGAGCAGCCGGCGGCGTCGTCGTCATCNTCGTTCAACACGGACGCGCTGTGGGACGCCCACAGGGNCCGCGCGGTGCTCGGTAAGGCTGCGANGCGGCTGGCGAGGGCGGTGGACGACGCGACGCTGGCGCTGTTCCATCCCCCGCCGCCCGCGCCCGGAACCGACGAGCGCCCGCCGGAGCTCACCGAACCCAACCGAGGTTTCCTCTCTAAGCTCCACCTCGCGGCGTTCTACGCGCGGGGACGTCACTATCAGGCGACGAAACGGCTCGCGGGGGTGCGGTACGTGTTCGCCGGGCAGCTCGGGCCGGAAGGCAGGCCGAGGTACGGGCTGTTGGGGGTGTTCCTGGCGGCGCGGTTAGCGGCAAACGCGGCGGGGTCCGCGATGACCCGCAAGGAGGACTCGACGTTTGGCGGTCTAAACGGTGTATCCACGGCGGACGACGCGCCCGGGAGGTTCGTGATACGCGGGCCGGACGGCGAGGAGATGCGTACCGGCGATGAACCACCTCGGGTCAGTTCAAACGCGGACGGAGAGGACGGAGCCGAGGGGAAGAAGTGCGCGTTGTGTCTGTCACCGCACGACGCGGCCACCGCCACGCCTTGCGGGCACGTGTTCTGCTGGGAGTGCGTGGCGAGCTGGTGCGCGCAGAAGCCGGAGTGTCCTCTGTGCAGGGCGCCGTCGCGGCCGCAGCAGCTGGTGAGGCTCGGGAACATGGCGCTGTGAGGACGGTTTTAGCGTGTGCGAAATGGAAAAAGTAGTTTGGCAGTTTGGGGTCCTCTCGTAGATCTCGGACTTGCCGAGCCCCGTATCGGAATATCGAAAAGCAACGACGCCGCCCGCCCTCTCGCAGTATCGCGCGCACCGAGTGCCCCGCGACCGCGCATTCACCCTCTAAACGACAATGGCTAAGACCAAGGCTGCGCCCGAACCCAACGGAGGCGCCGCGAAGACGTCCAAGACCGCGCCGAAGGGCGGAAAGGTTGCCAAGAAGGAGGCCAAGCCCAAGAAGGAGAAGACGGAGCCGAAGCCCCGCGACCACATCCCTCAGAACCCCGCCGCGCTCCCCAGGCTCGACCCGTCGGACTCGCAGGAGGACGCGACGTTCCTCAAGATCATCGCGTGGAACGTCGGCGGGCTCAGAAAGCTGCTCGAGGAGGAACGGGAGGGGTGAGCTTTTTTTTGTTCACTGACTGTTGGCTATGCTAACACCTTCGTACCTTCGTAATAACTTTGTGTTTTCCAGTATCCTCAAGGCTCTCGTGGACGCGGAGGACCCCGACGTGTTGGTGCTCGTCGAGACCAAGCTTCAGGACAAGGACGTGGCCAAGGTCACCGCGAAGCTCCGGAACGTGATGTCGTCCAACGTCTACCCGACCGTCGAGTTCGCGTGCATGACCGCCGGGGACGACTCCAACACGGGAAAGCTCGGAACATCCGGAGTGTGCGTCATCACCAAAGCAACCCAGTGGGTTTACGGAGATGAGATCGGACCCTGTGGCTTTGGTCCGACCTCCGATAAAGTAACGGTTCACAAGGGATTTTTAACCGACATGATGCAGTGCATCGTTCACGCCGACGGCGGCCGCGTGATGACGCTGGAATTCAAGGATTTCAACCTCATCTGCACCGTCGTGCCCTCCTCGGGTGAGAAGCTCGACAAACTCGACTACCGCACCGGCGAATGGCACGGGGAATTCAGCGAGTCCCTTCGCGAACTCGATACCGGTAAACCGACCATCGTCATCGGCGACCTCAAGATCGCACCCGAGGGCGAGAAGGACGTCTACAATTGGACCACCGCGCCGAGGCTCAAAGACGCCGAGGAGCCGAAGATGTGCGAAAACGACAAAAAGAAAGGCGGCGTCCCCGGCATGACGAGGAAAGAACGCGAGAGCTTCCAGGAGATGCTTGAAACCAACGACGGGTTTGTCGATTCATTCCGCCACTTCCACCCCGACGCCACCGGCTGGTACACGCGCTGGAGCGTCCGCGCCGGTAATAGGCCGTACAACGCGGGCGTGAGGTCGGACCTGGCGCTGGTGCCAACACGCACGCTGGAGGACGATGCCGACGTCAAGGTGGTGGACGCGTTCATACTGGACAAGACAACGGCGGGTCACTCGGATCACGCGCCGATTGGCATCACGCTGAAGATCGGCGACGCGTGAGAGCTGAGGATGGAGAGATCCGATACCTTCTTGCTCCAGAGGAACGAAGCAAGCCTCTGGAGTAGACCTGTCTTCCGAGGTATCGGATGGGCGAGTAGGAACATCGTGCGACCTTGAATACGAACATTTCACGTACAAGACCCATCTACACGTCTCACACATCACCTGAGGTAAAGGGGCACCACGGACACGCCGCCGCCCTCCCACCCGATGGCCAACGTCGCCGACGCCTCGCCCTCGCCGCCACCCCCCGGACCCGACATCGCAACCGTCCTCGCCGGTCCACCCGCGCCGCCGACGTCCGAACCCTGCGC
>JGI20151J14362_10001254_pt1 | contig 18422 bp, 20 predicted proteins | sample COG_01_FD_14362 | JGI IMG/M metagenome (IMG submission 14362)
TTGGGTCAAAGTTCGCGGGAGAAATCCGTAAGAATAGGGCAGGGCACCACTCGAACTGGCAATGGCACCTGGATGAAGTCTTCGTCAAAATAAATGGTGAGAGATTTTACCTTTGGCGCGCCGTTGATCACGAAGGCGAAGTTCTTGAATGCTTTGTAACAAAGCGACGCAACAAGGCTGCAGCGAAGAAGTTCCTGATAAAAACAATGCGAAAACACGGATCACCCAAGATTATCACGACAGACAAGCTGGCGTCTTACGGCGTGGCTTTTCGTGAGATTGGCGTTGTAGATCGTCAATTATGCGGCGGCCGGGCGAACAATCGGTGTGAAAATTCACATCTGCCATTTCGACGACGAGAACGAGCGATGCAGAAGTTTAAAAGTTGTGCAATGCTCCAGAAATTTACCAGTTATCACGCCCAGATATACAACCACTTCAACCATGAAAGACANCTAGAAAGCAGACAATCCTTCAAGCAAAAACGTACAACTGCTCTCACAGAGTGGTTCAATTTCTGTGCCGCATGATGATTGACTTGATGTGCCTTTTACGGGTGTTTAAGTTTGTCTGACAACACCGTCTCAGCGGGTGAGAACAGTATATCGGTATCACGTTTAAGTATTCTGAATATAGTAATTCATCATTTTATTACATGGTTTAATCGCCCTATCTATAAGCAACATGGGAAATATTTGATGAGGAATATTAGATGTTGGATCGCTCTATTCTACCCGTCCCACGCTTGCAAACTATGTCGCGTCGTGTAGTCTTGTGCATTCCGCCTCAGAAACGTTCCTTCTTATGGAAGACAGGGTGCTCGCCGTGAATATCAACCAACGTCTCGCTTTGTCCGACATTGCTCAGGCTCATGAAGCTCTGGAAAGTGGCGAGACTACAGGCTCGACCATTCTGACGCCATGAACGAAAGCGCAAGTTTCGTACGGCCCAAAATCACCGTCTCACAGGCGGTGGTTTGGTTCTTGGCCGTGATTGCAATCTTCGTCATGGCCAAAACGGATGCCGCGGATTTGCTGCCTCGCGTCGCTGCTATTTCCGCGCTTGCAGTCGCGCTTTTCGCGACGCGTCTGCTGCCCGAAGTGGTCACTGCCTTGGGCTGTTTTTTATCTTTTATTGCTATTGGAGCTGCCCCGAACGAGGTTATTTTTTCGGGCTTTTCCAGTGGTGGTTTCTGGCTGCTGTTTGCAGGCCTTGTGATTGGCACCGCCATTACGACCACGGGTCTTGGCATGCAGGTTGCCTTGCGGATATTCCAACACACGGGAAATTCTTATATAAGGGTAGCTCTCCTGCTTGCGCTCAGTGGACTTGGTTTGGGCGTACTTGTTCCTGCCACGATCCCACGGATCATTATCATGGTGCCTATCGCGCTTTCACTTGCGAAAACGATGGGCTACGATATCGGGTCGCGCGGTCATGTCGGGCTAACTATGACGGCCGCGGTTGCAACGAACCTGCCGACCTTTGGTATTTTGACTGGGAACCTTCCGACGATTATCCATTTGGGCGCGTTCGAAACCCTATATGGGGTACGCACGTCCTACACTGATTATTTCGTAGAACAGGCGCCCATCAACTGTCTGCGTTTTCTAGCGTTACTTGCAGTGATGCTACCCTTCGCGCCTCCGCGATCCCAACGGCTGTCTGAGCTTGAAGATCCTACACCATTTACATCAGTTCAAAAATTTCTGTTCATCATGATTTGCGTGGCAATCCTGTTCTGGGTCACGGACAGTTGGCACGGCATTTCGCCAGCTTGGATTGCGCTTTCCCTTGCCGCGGTTTTGACTGTGCCTGCGTTCGGAATACTGGACGACAAAGTAATGAAAACCCAGATTGATGTGTCTCCTGCATTCTTTCTGGCTGCTGTTTTTGCAATCAGCGCGGTTGCGCAGCACACGGGTCTTAGCACGACAATCGCCGAGCAGTTGATCCCTTTATTGCAGCTTGGGCAAGGAAGCGATCTTCGTGATCTGTACGCGGTTGCAGGGCTGTCAAGTTTTCTGTCGCACTTTACGACCGCCCCCGCCGCACCGGCCATTCTCGCCCCACTCGCCGGCGCAATGGCGACGGAAACCGGTTGGACCATTGAGACGATTTCCATGACGCAGATCTTGGGAATTTCGACACCAATTTTGCCACATCAGGCCCCCCCATTAATCATATCGATGGCGCTCGCGCAAATTCCGATCGCGGCACTTTTGCGGGTGTGTGCCGGATTGGCGGTGGCGGTGGCTTTTGTCGGGATTCCTTTGACCTTTGTGTGGTGGAATTATCTAGGATTGTTTGGATGAGCGTCACCGTTGCCTTTATACTGAATGGAGAACCATGTGAGGCTACAGGCCCGTCGTCTATGCCCTTGTTGTTTGCATTGCACGGAGCACTTGACAAAAAGGGTACGCGCCTTGGGTGCGGCGAAGGACATTGTGGGGCCTTTACTGTGAAGCTTGATGGGACGCCCGTCACCTCTTGCAACCTGCCGATATCGACTTTGGAACGTAAAAACGTTGGTACGGTCGAAGGTGTGCTTGATCATCCATTGGCCGCTGCGCTTATCCGCAATCAGGCAGGGCAATGCGGCTAGTGCCTGCCCGGCATATTGACCCGCGCTGCAGCCTTGATATACTAAGGAAAATTAGCTGACGATATCCGTACGGCGCTGGACGAAAACCTTTGTCGATGTGGCTCACACGGGCAGATCATGGTGGCCATCGCAGAGGTCGCGCCGTAAACTTCCCACCCCCGATAAAGACCTTTCCGCTGATCAGCCAATGGCTGTCGTTTGCAATAGACGGTGCAGTCAACGTTTTTTCAGAACGGGTCGAATTGGGACAGCAGATCAGCATAGTTCTGACCCAGATTGCCGCGGATGAATTGGACGTAACGGTCGATGCCATCCGCTTGACGCCAGGCCACACCGATCTATGCCCAGCCGAAGGTCCGACCGTTGGCAGCTTGTCTGTTACCTTTGGGGGTCAATCGATACGCCTTGTAGCCTCAGCCGCTTGTGCGTTAATGCTGAATCATGCGGCGGAGTTGTTACAAACAACCGTCGAAGGGCTCTCCGTCCACGAGGGAGAGATCGTTAAGGACGGTCTCGAGACAAGGTTGAGTTATGCCAACCTTTGCAAGGACGTGAACCTGGACGTTCCAGCGATCGAGTACGCCGCGCCCAAGGCAGCATCGGAGCGTATATTAATAGGATCATTCGTACCTCGTGTAGATTTGGCAGCGCGTCTGACGGATGGGCTCTGGTTGCATGATATGACGCTTGACGGCATGTGGCATGGCCGCGTTATCTAGTGATTTGCACTGAATGGGCCGATGGGTGATCTTTCCAGCATCGACCTGCAAGACGATACCGAGCTCGTCCGAGATGGGCAGTACTTGGCCATCTTATCCAATAAGAATACACTGCGCTGTCCGAAGTGCGGCGGCTGGCGGATTTGATAGGCTAGGATTTCAAACCTGCATCGGATATTCATCCGATTGACGGGTTGGATGGTTAAATCGCAGAAAGCGAAACCTTATATGACAGTGACATGCTGGACGCGGGTGTAACCGAGCTCAGTGTCACCGTAACCAAACCTGCGCTTAATCATGGATCTATCGGCCCGTCTTGCGCAGTGGCGCAGTGGAAGGGCGTTGTTCTTACTGTCTGGGCCCATAGCCAGAACGTTTTGCCTTAAAAGACTCTCTAGCGCATGTTCTGAACTATTCACGCGATAAGATCACAGTGATCTTTGTGCCGGGCGCCGGATTCTATGGGCATAGCGGTTCCAGTGATGTTGCACTTGATGCGGCACTTATGGCGCGTAGTACGGGCCGACCGGTGCGCAGCCTTTGGCAGCGGCAGGATGAACCCCTACATGCGCCATTGAACCCAGCGATGAAGACCAAGATGACCGCGCTATTGGACGTAAACGGGCGCATCGTGGCTTATGATGCGTTGGTCACAAGCTCGCCGCATTCCACCCGTCCCGCCGGTTTGAACGAGCTGAATTTGCGCGCCCAGCAGTTCATTTCAAAACCCATGCCAATGGCGCCGGGCAACGATGCGCAGCAACCCCAAGGTGGGGCGGATCGAAATGCTGTCCCGGGGTATGCAATCTCGGCCGTGCAGGTCGTACGCCAGCGACCCGCCTATGTTCCGTATCGAACTGTTGCGATGCGTGGCCTTGGGGCGTTTACTCAGGCGATATCTTGGTCGCTGAAAGAAGAAATCAGCTTTGCAGGTGGTCAGAACCTGACGCAGAACTGGGATGATTATCCAATCCTAAAGTTCTCTGAGGTGCCATGCATGCAGACTCGCCTGATCGGACCGCAAGACGCCCCACCGCTGGGGGCCGGTGAAATTTCATCAGGCCCGGCAGGTGCCGCGGTGGTGAATACTGTGCGCCACGTGTTGGGTGTTGTTACTGATCGATTGCCGCTGAGCCGGCATGCGTTCGTGGCGTTACTCAGCTAACGCTTGCGGCCGAACCAATACCTGCGTTTCTACTAACTAATGGCGATCGCTAAGACATCCTTGTCAACATGGGCGTGGTACTGCTCAAAATTGCTGGCAAACATATTCACCAATTTTCTAGCGGCAACATCATATGCTGCAACATCTAGCCATGTCCGACGCGGATCAAGCAGTTGACTGTCTACGCCTGAAACGTCTAAAGGCACCTCAAATCCAAAATTAGGATCGATGCGAAAAGAGCTATAGTCCGGGGGACCGTCCAATACGGACGACAGCAAAGCACGTGTCGCAGAAATAGGTATACGATTCCCGGTTCCATACGCGCCGCCAGTCCAGCCAGTATTTACCAGCCAGCACGTGGCGCCATGCTGTGCGATCTTGTCGCGCAGAAGTTTGCCATAGACTTCAGGGCGGCGTGGCAAAAACGGTGCTCCAAAACAGGTAGAGAACGTCGGCTCTGGTTCCGTCACGCCGCGTTCTGTACCAGCGACCTTTGATGTGAAGCCGGACAAGAAATGATACATGGCCAGGGCAGGGGTAAGTCGCGCAATCGGAGGCAGCACGCCGAAGGCATCACAAGTCAGCATGATGATATTCTTTGGATGCCCGCCCAACCCACTACGAGAGGCGTTTGAGATAAAATCTAGCGGATATGCTGCGCGCATGTTCGCCGTGCAGCTATCATCAGTGTAGTCAAGTTCGCACGTCCGAGGGTCACAAACCATGTTTTCAATAACGGTCGAGAACATGGTGGTGGTTGCAAAAATTTCAGGCTCGGCTTCGGCTGAAAGATTGATAGTCTTAGCGTAGCAGCCGCCCTCAAAATTGAAAGACCCGCTATCGGACCACCCATGTTCGTCGTCTCCGATCAAGGTGCGCCGTGGATCAGCCGAAAGTGTGGTTTTACCGGTTCCGGAGAGCCCAAAAAACACTGCTGTATCGGCAGGATTGTCCAATGCATGATTTGCCGAGCAATGCATTGGCATGACGCCCTTTTCTGGCAGCAGATAATTCAACAGTGTGAAAACAGCTTTCTTGTTCTCACCGGCGTATTTCGTGCCAGCAACCAAGATCAATTTCTGTTCTATATTGAAGGCGATCACTGTTTCTGATCGGCAGCCATGCCGCTCTGGGTCGGCAAAAAAACTGGGACAGTTGACCAATGTGTAGTCTGCCATGAAGCCATCGAGCTGACTGGCATCTGGACGGATCAACATGTGTCGGATGAAGAGATTGTGCCATGCTAATTCTGATATAACCCGCATGCCAATCTGGTAGCGCTGATCAGCCCCGGCAAACAGATCTTGCACAAAGTAGTCTTTGCCAACCATATGTGCACGCATATCAGCATGAAGGCGGTCGAAGGCATCGGGGGTCATGCGCGCGTTTGCATCCCACCAAATTATGTCTTCTGACATGTCAGAGACAACAATATGTTTATCCTTAGGCGATCGCCCCGTGAACTTTCCGGTATTGACAATCAGCGTCCCACCCTTGCCCAGTTGGCCTTCGTTGCGACGAATGGCGTGGGCCACAAGGTCGGCTTCCGTCGCGTTGTAGTAAACTGCACCAAGGTCAACGTACCCTTGCTCTGCCAATGTCATTGAAGATTTCAAAAGGCCGTGGTCCATCGATTTTTCCTTCACTCGGAGAATTTAGACGTGCTTAGCGCAGTAACCTTTTCAAGAACAGACACAATTTTTGCGGTAGCGCAAACATCCCAATGTTATCGCTAATTCGTGTTTGAATAGAGGCCCCTTTAGGGGTAAAAAATGGTGATGGCAAATTTTGGTTATCGGGTAAGAGCAGCTTTGCCCATGCCGCTGGTTCTTGCATGTTCATTGCCACGACCTTCGGAGTTGTGGCTTATGACAATGATCAATCAAAATCCCTTGTCAGCCGTTTAGTGCGCCGCGGATCAATTTGATTTAAATGAGGAACAACGCAACTTCGACAACGACTAAAAATACGTTTTGTGGGATGAGCCGGGTCATTCGGTAGCTAAACCAAGCACCAAAAATCGCCACGGGTGACAAAATGGCAACGATGTGCCAGTCACTACTGTCGATCAATCCAAGCGCTATGTAGGGCGGTACTTTCATCCAACTGATGAGCGTCAACAGGATTATGGACGTGACTGCAACATCATCTTCGGCAATTGTTGAGGCAAAACGTAAAGCTGAAACGCGGGTCCACATGCGTGTGACACAAAACTCGCAAATTTGGAAAGGCTACCCCAGAATAATCCAAAAGGCACGTCTACAGGGCGCGGCTCACGGCTGCCCCCAAGCGGCCCCATTGTCGCATTACCAAGAATATCAGCCCGACACAGCCGATGATAATCCGCACCACATCTTCATCAGTATCACCAGCGAACAGCCAGCCTGCGAATACACCGATTGCGGCGGCTGGGATCAGGATGAATAAGTTTTGGATGGAATGGGATTCCCGGTATTTCCAGACCCCATAAACGTCGCTGACCAAATGTATAGGCAGAAGTAGGGCGCCCCCCCCTGCATCGGTGACATGATCAAAGACATGATTGGAACGCTCAGGATTGCTACCATGGGCCATCCGCCCTTGCGCTGCTAACAAAGAAGGCGGCGATGGCAGGCCACAATCCAGAACAGGATCTGATCGCTCATAGGGTGAGATCTTTTCGTCGGTGGTTCATAGCCACAAACTCATAACAATTGCGGGCGTGCGGCAAGTCCGCGATTGCAAAAAGGCTAAATGAACCCGATCCAAACCCACCAAGCCCACGTCAAAGGAATGCCAACCACTGAGGTTACAAGCGCTGACACAAGGCATAGTCGCGTCAGGGCCCCAACTGGAATGCGTGCGATCGCTATTCCGATCAGCAAAGGTGGTGATTGGTACGGCAGGGCAGTTGTGGAAAAACCGACATTGTGGGCCATAGCGACTGCGTTGATTGACCATCCCGTCGCGTCACTCATCGACCCTACTAATGGCGCCAAAACCACAGGAGTCGCAGGGGCAATGGTGAGATGGGAAAGGACAGTCGAAAAAGCTGTGACGGCCGTAAAGTCCCAAAAGCTGTTGCCTTGTCCAAGGGCTAAGGCAGGGACAATAAATTTGGCAATTTTTGCACCAAGACCGATGTCGGTGATGACAGCACTGATGCAAAAGACAGCAGCGATTAAAAATGCGATGGAAAAGTCAATTTCGGTTTTCATGGCCTGTGGTGAAAAGATCCCTGCCGATGGCAATAACAAAACAAGAGCGGCAGCCAATGTGATCCATGCGGGCGCAATTCCGTGCCATGTATCGGTCGCCCAAAAAAATATTGCTAAGATCAGAAGCCATGATAGCCGCACTTGGCCAGAGGTCAGCGGCTCTGTCAGCTCTGTACCCTCTTGTTCTGAGTTGGTCGAAACTACCGTGCGACCGTAAGTCAGAAGCAACATCAGCAATACGGCAAAACGCACCGCGTTGATCGGAGCATTCTGGATAAAATAGGCCCCGTACGTGAAGCGCTCTCCATATAGTATGTCAATGGTTCCTAACTCGATAATCGTCGGAAGGTTGGCTGTGAGAAAGGCATAGGTTGGAACTAACGTCATCATCGCGCCAGTCATCAAAAGACCAGTGTGGCCTCGCGAGCCGGGGAGCAGGCCCATTGTGCCAGTAAGTGCCAATGTGATGGGCATCATCACGATAACCCGCGGAATGGCTGATGGCACCAAGGCCCCCAAAACGAGCCCGCCAAGCGACAAGACCCACACCGCACGGATGTAAGAACACCCGTGTAGGCAAAGAGGCGGCGTGCAATCTGTGTGCCTAAACCTGAAGACGTTATCGCAGCCCCGATGACTAGACCACCCACCAAAAGCCAAAAGCCGCTGGTCGCAAATCCTGAGAAGATCACGTCTTGTGGGGCGGCTCCGATTGCAAGGAATGCCAAAAAAATAACCAACGCTATTGTCGCTTCGGGAAGGCTGCGCGTGGCAAAAGCAGAAATGCCAGAGATTGAAATTGCGAGAACCTGTAAAGACGCGTTGGACGTCGTAAGGATACATACAAGGGAGACGAGGGCAATCGTGGCCGCAAAGCCCTTTGCAATGCTTATCCTTGGTAGGTCGCCGCTCAAGGCGCGGTCACGTTTCGCCGTTGGTGTTTCGATAGACCTCAAAGATTGCGGCGGTGTCATAATCCATCGGCACAAGCGAATAGCTTTTTTCATATAGATCTGAAACTGCATCAAACATTGGCGTGCTGATCTCTTGGGCGCGAATATCGGCTCCGATGATGGCAAGGTCTTTTTCAAACATAGCCATATGGGCCGTTGCTGGTGTGTAATTGCCCGACATCATCAGAGGCATTCGCAAATCAAGCATTTTGGATTGACCCGCACCCTTGGAAAGAAGCGAATAAACGACGTCACGATCAAGCCCGAGCGAATCTGCATAATGCAACGTCTCGGCTGCTGCGCAATTGTGCAATGCGACAGCGTGGTTGGCGATGAACTTCAATTTTGTGCCAGCCCCAAAGGCACCCGCGTCTATGATCGTGTGGCATAGGTAGGCCATAAACGGCCTTGCATGGTCTATCGCATCTGTCGGACCAGAGGCCATGATCACTAGATCAGCCATTGCGGCCTGAATACCAGTCCCACTCACTGGTGCATCAAGCAGGATTGCACCACCCACTTCAATGGCCTCGCGCGCTGCAAGTTTGTCGGCCATCGCAAACGTTCCGGTTTCCATCACGACCTGACCTGGCTTTAGATACTTCATCAGGTGCCAGCATACGGACGATAGTACCTTGGGCGAGGCGACGGAGATAATGATGAGATCACACTCGGCAACCCAAGGTCCGACCACCTCGTACGTCGTGCCGCCCGCCGCTTCAAGTTGGGTGCGCCCCTCTATCGCAGGATCGACCCCGAGAACATCGAGCCCCGCCTTCAGCAGGTTGGCCGCGTACGCACTGCCCATGATACCAAGGCCGATTATGCCAACTTTCATATGCCGCCCCCCATTTTACCGTTTGAGTCCGAACAGCTTCAGCGCCGTCAACCCTGCAACATTGGCCTTGTCTGCATCTGACAGATTGGACCCTGCGATGTGGCCAACGGGATCGTAGTCTGCCATGTCAAACGGATAGTCGCTGCCCATGATGATCTTGTCGGACCCATATTGGGCGACCAGATATTCTAGCTGGTGATTAGAAAAGACTACATTGTCGAAGTAAACCTTCTTTAGGTAATTTGTTGGCGGCTCGGGCAGGTTTGCCTCACAGTCGCGTCGTGCGCCCCATGCGTGATCGATCCGGCCGGAGTAGCTGGGCAAATACCCACCCCCATGCACTGCAAAAATCTTAAGGTCAGGCAGATCGCGCAACAGGCCGTTGAAGATGATGTAGTGCAGCGCTGTTGTCGTTTCGAGCGGATTTCCAATGACATTCTGGAAATAGTATTCAGAGTAACGCTTACCTTCGGTAAAGCCGTTGGGGTGAATCATCACAACCGCGCCAAGTTCTTCAGCCTTTTTCCAGAAGGGGCGGAACTTGTCGGCACTGATCTCTTCGCCGTCCATGTTGGTCAGTAACATCACCCCTTTGAGGCCAAGGCCCATCGCGCGTTCCAGTTCGGTCGCGGATTCTTCGGGATCTTGAAGCGGCACAGTCCCAAGACCAGCGAACCGATCAGGATCGCCTGATACCCATTCTGCCAAGCCGTCATTGACCATGCGTGACGCGATCGCCGCATGTTCAATCGGGGATTGGTAATAGCATTGGGGTGGGGGTGGGGCGACAATTTGAATATCAATGTTTTGTGCATCAAGAACGCGCAGGCGATCATCACGATCTTGCATCGCGACGGGGCCACGGTCGGCCTCCTGCTTGGCGTTGACCATGTTGGTTTCTTCGTTGGCGTGTTTGATCATTGCGATCCGTTTTGGATCGACGTGCGGCACCATGTACTTTGCCGCTTCCGGGATCAGCACATGGGCGTGGCTGTCTACTGTGGTCGTAGACAACTTGCCTATCGCAGGTGGCAGAGGGCGCGCCGAAGTTGGGCCGTAGCGGTTGATTTCATCGCCTAGGGTGGGCGTGTCGATGGTGCTGTGTGTCATGATGCGAATCCTATGATTTGTGCGTAATAGGCGACGTTTGTTGCGCCGGATGCCAACGCCCGGCGCAACAATCTTTGTTTAGTTGGCTTCGAGCCAAGCAGCTGCGGCAGCTTCGACCTGTGCTTTGTCAAAGTCGTTGGCCGCATCGATGTATGTGTCATTGAGGAAGGTCGAAACGTCGACTACATTTTTAATTGCACCCGATGACAGCATGCGTGGCTGAACAGATGTCCAAACGTCCGCCTGCAAATCACCCATCCGCTCGGTGGTGGAAATGTTCATTGGCAGAACGCCTTGGAACAGACCCATACCAGCGGCCTCGACTTCCCATTCTTCGGGAACTGCCGCACGCAGCATCGCCTCAACTGCATCAGGATTGGTTGCACCAACGTGCATTCCTTTGGACCATGCGCGGAAGAACCCTTCCATGGCCTCACGCTTTTCTTCGATCATGTCAGCGTTCATCGCCAAAGTATTAGCAGGACTGGCGAGCAGTTCTTCAGGCGTTACGGTATCAATCTCGATCCCGTTGGCGACAAGGGCCGCCCAGTCAAAGACAGACCCCGAAATCGCAGAGACGTTGCCGTCACGGATAGCTGCGGCCAGCGTTGGGCCACTTTCGCCCAGAACAACGGTTTGAACATCGTCAATCGAGTGGCCCGTGATATCGAGAGCCGCCTGCAAGAACGCGCGGTCACGGTCTGACACTAGACCCACAGTTGTCCCGACAAGGTCATCCATCGATGTATATTCGCCGCCAGCCAGAACTGCGATGCCTTCAGGTGCGTTCTGCATCACTTCGTATACAGTATTGATGTTGGCCCCTGCATTGATCGCATTGATCGTCTCGTTGGGGTCCAGCATTGCCAGATCAGCCTGACCGTTTTGAATGAATGCCACATACGGAATTGATGTGTCAGAAGGCAGCAGGTTGACCGTGATACCTTCGTCTTCGAAATACCCAAGCGCTTCGCCAACAACGAGCGGGAAAAACACCGCAGAGCGAGGGGTTGGTTTGATTACGCTGATTACGGTGTCCTGCGCGAAACTTACGCTTGGCAACGCGGCAAAAGCTACAGCCGTTGACAGCATCGTTACTTTAAACATCTTCATTTGCTTTCCTCCTAGAAAAGTCGTTTGTGCGCGTCATTTCTTCGCCTGGGCGGCCCAGGTACGTGCCCGTGCGCGGGACGCAGCCGCGCGCCGGGACTCACGACGCCAGAACACAATCCGGTCGTCGAGAAACTCCATTGAATAAAATAAGATCAGACCAATCACCGTCATGCTCAGAAGCGTCGCCAGTGACGCTGCCATGTTCAGTTGGAACGAAAAGCGGCTCATCAGGACACCGACGCCATCGGTGGCTTGCGCAAATTCCGCGACGACCGCGCCAATTAAGGCTGTCGTCAGGCCAATCTTGAAACCCGCGAACATCAGCGGAAGGGCTGCGGGGGCTCTCAGTTTACGAAATACTTGAACGTTGGACGCGCCGAGGGAATTAAACAATTCTTCGCGGTCTTCATCAACCTGAACCAGACCTGTCAAGGTGTTCACAAAGATCGGAAAGAATGAAATGATCGCTGCCAGTGCGATTTTTGATCCCATCCCGTAGCCGAACCAAGCGATAATCACGGGGGTCAATGCGATGCCGGGGGTTACGTTCAGCACAACGGCATAGGGCGTGACATACCGGCGGAAAGGGTCCCAAAGGGATGATGCAATCGCAAGACTTACGGCCACGCCTGCACCAATCGCAAAACCGACCACGGCCTCAGTTAGGGTGATGAAAAAATGCCGATAGATCGTGCCTTCGGTGATGTATAGTTCAACAATTGCACTCCATATTGCACTGGGGCGGGGAATGATGATGGATGTAATTAAACCTGTAGCAACCGAGATTTCCCATGCGCCGATGATGACTGCGAACAGCACAAAATGGGGTAGGAACCGGACACCAATGTCCAGAATGCGGCCAGACAGAGGGATCGGCTGATCAGACATGCTCATGGTTCCACCATCGTGCGTTTGCGTTTTGCGCTCATCCGTTCCCGCCCGCCTTCGTACTTCCAGTAGGCGATATAGTGATCGAGTTTTTCCATACCTTTGAAAATCAGGAAGCCGATGATCGTCAGGGTGAAAATGCAAGCAAAGGCCGATGCCATGTTTAGGTTACGCGTATACACGAGGATCAGTGAACCGATCCCCTTGTCGCGCTGGATGAATTCCGCAACCAATGCACCAGACAAGGCGGCGGTCAGTGCGAGGCGTTCGCCAGCCATAATTACGGGAATTGCATCTGGCAGCACCAGCTTGCGCAGAATTTGGGTCTTTGAAGCGCGCATGGATCTGAAAAGTTCTAACCGTTCTTCGTTTACATTAATGACGCCAGACAGGGTGTTGATGAAAGGCGCAAAAAAGCAAACCAACATTATGATCGCCAATTTAGAGTTTACACCAAACCCGAGGGCCGCGATCAGCAACGGGGCCACCGCAATACGCGGCGTCGCTTCTAGCACGATGACATAGGGTTTCAGGAAGCGGCGGATCACCGTATTAAAGCCGACGAGCGCGCCAAGACCGATGCCAAGCATAGATCCGAGAACCCAGCCTATGATTACAAGGCTAATGGTTGAATACAGGTGAAACCAAACGTTCGCATTTTGGAAATAGATCAGCCAGAAAGAGCGTATGATGTTGGAGGGACGGGGATAAAACAGCGGGTCAAGCCATCCCATCCGAGAGCCGAGTTCCCACAGAAGGGTCAACGTCAAAAAGATACCAACATGCTTGGCGATACGACGATTGCGCAAGCTGCGCTCTAATGTGTCGACAAGGACTTCAGAAGTGGCGTCTTGCACGGCCATTATACGGCCCCTAATGTTTCGCGAACGTCTTCCACCAGCTTGTTAAATTCAACGGACGTCTGGATTGAAAGCGGACGTGGGCGTTCAAGATCCACATTAATAATCTTGGCCATGCGACCGGGCCGCGATGTCATAACAACAACTTGATCGGCAAGGAAAATAGCCTCTGTTATATTGTGGGTTACAAAAATGGCCGTCGCCCTGACCTCGGCCACGATGCGCATTAGTTCGGTATTTAAATGTTCACGGGTAAATTCATCCAACGCGCCAAATGGCTCATCAAGTAACAAAATATCCGCTCCGGTTTGCAAGAGGCGTGCCAAGGCAACGCGTTGTTGCATGCCGCCAGACAGTTGTGCGGGGAACGAAAACGCAAAGTCCTCAAGCCCGACAAGCTTTAAGAGATCTAAGGCGCGGTTCTTGTCGGCCTTAGAAGGTGTTCCGTTGATTTCAGTTGGTAAAAGCACGTTTTCCAACGACGTTCGCCAGTCAAGCAGCGTCGCCTTCTGGAACATCATGCTGATATCGGCGCGGGGGCCATTGACAGGCGTGCCGTGGACTTCGATTTCACCTGACGTTGGTTCGATCAGACCAGACACCAATCGCAGCAACGTGGACTTGCCACAGCCGGATGGGCCTACCAACGACACGAACGATCCGCGCTTGATGTCAAAATTCGCATTTTCCAACGCAACAACGGTGCCCGCAGCAAAGGTTTTCCCGACATTAAGACCAGACACAACAACGTCGCCTGCGGCAGCCATGGATTGTTCATGCTTAACCATGACCCACTCTCCATTTTGATCCAACTGAAATGTAACCTTGATATATCACGATGTGGCCTATTCCTTTATCTAACGACGGTGCGGCTGTTGAGGCCACGCATGATTTGGCTTTGCGATTTGCGAATGTGCTTGCCGGACAAGCGCGCGGCCTTGCGGCCATCGCGGGCCTGCAGCGCGTCAATTATGTCGTTATGATCTTTGAGGGCGGCAGCCATAGCCGCAGCCTGCTGGCGGCGTGAAGACAAAGACACAATGCAAAGCCGCTCATAGTTATCCATCAGGCTTTGCATAACCGCCGATTGGCGGGCGTTGCCCGCGAGTCGGCAAATTTCGGCGTGAAAATCGCGGTTGTAAGCGGCGAAGGACCGCAATGTTGCCATATCCGCCACGCGAAATTTGTTCAGGGATTCAAGATCTTTGTTTACGGCTTCGGCCACGACTTTCTTAACAGCGGCCTGCTCTAATGTTTCGCGTAGGTCCAAGATGTCATGCGCGTCACCGACAGAGATGGGCACGACACGGTGGCCTTGCCGTGATGCTATTTGCACCAGACCTTCAAATTCCAGCTTCTGAAGCGCATCGCGGATCGGAGATTTTGAAACACCATATTGCTGTGCAAGCTCGCCTTCGCGCAATTCTGACCCAGGCTGGAGCGCGCACGACATGATAGCGTCACGCAGCTCATCAAATATGCGATGGCGTATTAGACCGGTTTGCATGCAATCCCCCTGATATTCCACAGAGCGTAGGTGAGGGCTTTAACTTAGGTCAATTCATACCTTGTTATAGTCAGTATCGAGAATCCCGATAGCAGTGTATGGCCCTAAAGATGAACTGCCTCCCCTGTTTCGGCGGACTGCATGATTGCGTTTAAAACCTTAATATTGTGCAGTAATTCGAAGTCGGAGTAAGGATATTCGGCCTCACCACGGATCGCCGCACCAAAGGCTTCTAGGTTAGCTGTGACACTATCAGTCCAGTCAAAAACCTCGGTTTCGGTATCCTCAATGCTGCGATATCTTTCCATTGTGGACTTGCCACCCGGCGTGTCTGGGTGCGTCGCATTGCGAATCTCTACCCACATTTCGCTGCCAAATACATGGGTGCGAATGAAATGGGGGGTGTGCAGAATTGCCTGCAAGGTCGCTGTCATTCCAGCCTTAAACTGCAACTGGACGGTGACAACGTCACCCGTTTCCCAACCCAAACTGCGGTCGGCAGTAAAGGCGTGTAGCGACGCGACAGGGCCATAGAACGCGATCAGAAGATCGGTAAGGTGAATGCCCATCTGCGTCATTCCCGCTGCTGGGGCAAACGCCTTTGAGGTCCGCCAACTGTCGGCCGTCAGGCCAATCAGCTTGTCATGACTGAACGCCATTTCCGTGTGCATGATCGTTCCAAGTGCGCCGTCATCTAGCAGTTTGCGCAGGGCTAGAATTGCGGGCTCAAATCTGCGTTCATGGCCGATGCCAAGGACAAGTCCGCTAGCGCGACAGCTTTCCACGCTTTTACGAGCATTGGTGGCAGAAAGGGAAAGTGGCTTTTCGCAGAATACATGCTTTCCAGCGTCCACAGCCTGCGCGATCTGGATATCGTGCAGATCGTTGGGCGAGGTTAGGATCACCGCCTTTACTATCTGATCGGAAATAGCATCATCATAACTGGAAACAGGTGTCAGGCCGAGGGCCGCGATGTCCCCGTGCGCGCTAACCATGGGTTCCACAACGCAGCGCAAATCGAATTCTGGATGGTCCTTTAAACGTCTCGCAATATGCTGACCCCACCAGCCAAAACCAACCAAGGCCGTGCCAATCATGTCTTTTTACCCTTTTGCGCATGAACTCCGACGAGGGAGCAATCATAGTCTGCCCAACCATCATCCGCAGCGGCCTGTGCCATCGCGAGAGCTGCAGATACCACACCAGAAGGCCCGCCCGTCTTCTCGGCAAGGTCACACATCAATTTCAAATCTTTCACGCCGTTGGTCATGCTAAGGCCCACCGCGCCGGGGTCACCCTCTGTCATCATCTTCAAAATCGGTGGTACACGTTTTTGGGCCGGAACAATGGCGCCGGAACTGTCGGTTAGGATATCAAAGACGAGGGCTGGGTTGATCCCTTTAGATAGGGCCAGACTGGCAGCCTCACCCAATGCGCTCCAGTATACCATCAACGGAAGATTTACGGCCAGTTTCATAGCCGCACCGGCCCCCGTAGGTCCTAGATATTCCAACCTGCGTGTCATCTTGTCCAAAAGTGGGCGCGCAATGTCAAACGCTGACTGTTTGCCAGCTGCCAAACCCATCAATTGTCCAGAGCGGGCAGGGACCACATTACCACTAACTGGACATTCAAGGAATAGGCCACCTCGGGCCTCTACGGCCTGTTCCAACGCGATGACTGTTTCGGGTGAGGTGGTGCAAAGCTCAATGACCGTCTTACCAGTAAGATTCGCTTCCAAAATCCCACCGCGCCCATCATAAGCTGCTTGCAGGGCGCGATCATCTGCGAGAATGGACAGCACGAGGTCGGCTGATTCAGCGACAGCGCATGGCGATTTCATAATCGTGCTGTTAGGAATCCCCTCGGCCTTGCTGGAGGTTCGATTCCAAAGAACGAGTGTTTCGCCCACCTCGCTGAGGTGTTCCGCGATTGGTCGCCCCATATTTCCCAAGCCTACAATGCCAACGGTCATGCCAAAGTTCTCCATTGTTGCGTGTTTTACCTTTTCACAAAAACATGGGATGCAGAATCATATTTTCTGATGCAGCGGTTCGGGATTTCCTATATCGTTACCAGAAGTTTTATCGGCCAGAATTTTGGCAATATGCTGGATCAGACAGTCTACAAGAAGGCGGGCGGCCTGTGGTTGTGCGGCTTCTGTTTTCTCAACCAATACATAGTCCAGGCTGATAGGCGGATCCTTGATCGGGTTCAAGCGACGCACGTCGCCTAATCGATCTCGATGACAAATCGCCCAAGGTAGGATTGCAACCCAATCTGTTGCGCCTATCATTTCGAGAGTTACCAACATGCCGTCCATTTCCAAAAGCTCAGCAACATGAATTCCGTGCGTGTTCAGTAACGTATCAATCCGTTTGCGCCGGACATTTAAGCGCGACGGAACAATCAATCGGGCGCCTTGCAAGGAGGAAAGTGGCACTTCTATCATATGATCATGATCTGAGTGAGATGTTGCATTCGATACAAGCATTTCACGATCACGGCCAACAAAACGCGCAGTAAGCCCAGACGGTACGTCTGTCGAAGGTACGAGCGCAAAATCAAGCTCACCGTCCAGGACCCGGCGCATCAGCGAGTAGCTATACTCTTCCAGCAACGACAGCTCAACATCCGGAAATTCTGATTTGAACTGTGCAAGTGCGGGAATAAGAGCCGATCGTGTTAGCGACGGGATCATGCCAAATCGTACCAGCCCCGCGACTCCACCTTGCATTTCGCTCACGGATTTTTCTGTCGCCATCAAGGCTTTTAATATACTTTGCCCCTCGCGGTAGATGATCTTACCGGCTGGAGTTAGCATGAGTTTCTTACGCTCACGAATTAGCAATTGAGTGCCGAGGGTTAGTTCAAGTTCCTTCACTTGTGTAGACATTCCCGATTGAGTTGTGTTTTCCCGCTCAGCTGCCCGACTGAAGGATTGTTCTTCAAACACAGCTACAAAAGCCTGAAGTGCACGTATTTTTATGCGAGGATAAGTCATTTCATTCTAACTAATAAACCGATATTAAGACTTAAGTAGCATCAAAAATTCAGATAAGTCTAGCAAAATTGTAAAGATCGATGGTCCAGTCAAGAGCACGCCAACTCATTCAAAAAAACCACACGTTGAAGTGGGCAGGGTGTATTTGTAGGTACTGTCAGGCAAAACTAACTTGAGACGGGGCGGGCGGTTTCGTAGCCTCGCCGTATGATAAAACGCTCTCCATTCAGGTACTTTAAAACGAGCCCTGAGATCATCCGCTTGGCTGTGATGCTGTACGTTCGTTTTCCGCTCTCACTCCGTAACGTGGAAGATCTTCTGCACGAACGAGGCATTGAGATCAGCCACGAAACAGTTCGGTTTTGGTGGAATAGATTTGGTCCGATGTTTGCTGCTGAGATACGAAGAAACCGGGTCAGTAGGATGCGATCTTATTCGAACTGGCAATGGCACTTGGACGAGG
>JGI20151J14362_10001258_pt1 | contig 18403 bp, 11 predicted proteins | sample COG_01_FD_14362 | JGI IMG/M metagenome (IMG submission 14362)
GATGATGATGAAAATGATGATGAGCCAACACCACCACGAACAAGTTTCGTCTCAAACCACAAAGTTCAAATCATTTTTGAACAACAACGCATCGAAAGAGTTGAGAAGATCACCCACAAAAGTAGTAAACAGATTAAGTAAGAAAAAGAACGAGCACAACAACAGAAGAAAACAACATCACGCTAGAAGAGATGTGACGAGAGCGTGCGGGATCATCGGCGTGATGACGCACGAGAACAAAGTTTCCGCGGAGTTATACGAAGGGTTACTGATGCTCCAACACAGAGGGCAGGACTCGGCGGGGATGGTCACCTCGGACGGAAGTCGATTTAAAGAGAAGAAAGATAACGGGTTAGTGAAAGACGTTTTTGATAAAAGGACGATGAACTATTTAGACGGGAACATCGGGTTAGGACACGTGAGGTATCCTACGCAAGGCGGTTTATCCGCGACGGAGGCGCAACCGTTTTTCGTCAACTCGCCGCTCGGGATTTATTTAATCCATAACGGAAACTTGACCAACACGGACGAGTTACGATTGAGGCATTTGAACGCGAGACACATGAGAACGAATTCGGATTCGGAGGTTTTGTTAAACGTCTTCGCGGAAGATTTACAGAGAGAAATTAATTTGCACCCGCTGAGAGACCCGCACGTGCAAATGTTTGACGCGGTGACGCAAACGATACAAAAAGTAAGAGGGTCGTATTCAGTGATTTCTTTGGTCAACGACGTCGGTTTATTCGCGTTCAGAGATCCGAACGGGATTCGTCCGTTGGTTTTAGGTCAAAGAGTGAACAAAGATGGGAAGGATGAGTGGTGCGTGGCGTCGGAAGACGCGGCGTTTGGACCGCTCGGCTTTAAATTTGTCCGAGACGTGAACCCGGGGGAAGCGATTATCATCACCAACGACGGGAAGATGGTGTCCAGACAGTGCGTGGCCGGGGACGCGTGTCCGTGCATTTTCGAGTACATTTATTTGGCCAGGCCAGATTCTACCATGAATGGTATTTCGGTATACGAATTCCAACTGGATTTAGGTCGAAGATTGGCGCAACACATCACCGAGCGAGGGTGGGACATCGACGTCGTCGTCCCTGTTCCAGACGGGAGTCGCCCGTCTGCGATTGAAATCGCGAGCGCGTTGAATTTACCCTACCGAGAAGGTTTAGTCAAGAACCGATACGTCGGGAGAACGTTCATTATGCCAGATCAAAGAACGAGAGAGTTATCGGTGAGACGAAAATTAAACGCCATGCGATCGGTGTTCAACGGGAAAAAAGTTTTGTTGGTGGACGACTCGATCGTTCGCGGGACGACGATGAACCAAATCGTAAACATGGTTCGAGACGCCGGGGCGAGTAAAGTGTATTTGGCATCGTCTGCACCTCCAGTGCGACACCCAAACGTGTACGGCGTCGACATGCCGTCTCGCGAAGAGTTTGTCGCGAACCAACGAACGGAAGAGGAAGTGTGCGAAGTCTTAGCCGCGGACGGGTTGATTTACCAAACCGTGGAGGATTTGTTACAAGCCGGTAAGACCATGAACCCAAACATTAGCCGATTCGATGCGTCCTGTTTCGATGGCGACTACATCACGGGCGACATCGACGAAGAGTATTTGGAGGATTTGTTAGCCGATCGAGGTTTAGGCAAAGTCGGCGCGGTTAAAAGCCTTTGATTTTTATGAAGAAGAAGAAGGAAAGAGAGAGAGAGAAAGAGAGAGAAAGAAAGAAAGAGAGAGAGAAATGTGCGATTATATACAAACCGTTTCGTGTTTATTATATATATTATACAATCTATATTGAAGCGTAGGTAAAATCTTCTCTCCCTTCTAATAGCTCTTCTCTCTAACTTTTGATCTCCTCCAAGACCTGTAACACGTCTTCCGCTCTCGATCTCGTAAACGCGCCGCCTCTCTCCATTTCGATGTACTCCACGATACCGTCTTTTACGATCATCGCGTATCGTCTACTTCGCACTCCTAAGCCTTTATCCATCAAATCGAGTTCGCACCCTAACTTTCTCGTAAAGTCGCCGCTACCGTCGCCGCACATCAGCACGGGAGCGGCGCCGACAGCCTTCCCCCACGCGTCCATGACGAACGCGTCGTTCACGGACACGCACGCGATAAGATCGCACCCGGCTTGTTTCATTTTCGCGGCTAAGTCGATAAACCCTGGTAAATGCTTATTCGTGCACGTGGGTAAGAACGCCCCGGGCACGGCGAACACGACGATCGTTTTTCCTTTCGAGCATAACTGAGACGTCTCGATCGATTGTAAGTTGCCTTCGTGATCGAAATATTGCAAGGAAGAAGTTGGAATCCGGTCGCCTTTTTTAATCAATTGTTGGTGGTGTTCACGTTCGTGTTGTTGTTGTTGTTGTTTATCTTCTCGTTCGTTCGGGTACGCGACGGCTTTGGTGGAGACATCGAACNCACGTCGAGAAGACGTTTTTGTCGTTTTTGTCGTCGTCAAATGCGGCGGCGACGAAAGGAAGGGACGACGACCCTTCGTCGGACGCTTTTTTTCATCCGGTGACGTAAATGTTTTTCCTCCGTCTGCTCCGCAACAACAAAAACAAAGAGAAGAACAACATTGTTGTTGTTGTTGTTGTCGTCGTCTTCTTCCAACATCATCTCCTTCTTCTCGTCCTCTTAAACGTAAACCTGTTGTAATTCTCGTCGCTCCTCGAGCCGTCGGCAGAGAAGAAGCAACGACAGAAAACATTCGTTTGTTTGTTTTTTTTTGATGAAAGGGCTGCTCTGTCTCTGTCTGTCTTTTTTTGACGCAAACTGAAAATCTTTTTTTTTTTGCTCTTTTTTGCTTTTTTTTTTGTGGGTTGTGTCTCAGAAAAACAAAATATCATCGTTACATTTGTACACTGAACGCGCGTTGTCTCTTTTGTGGTTCACTTCTTTTCAAGAATACTACTACTAATAACAATAATAAGAAGAAGAATTAAAAGTCGTAGGAATACACTCTTCGACTTCGATTCAGGCGACGACGACGATTCAAACGACGAGGATCAGAGAGAAGAGAGAGATGTTTTATTCTTCCGAGGAAGAAGAGAAAGACGGACTTTTGATTCAAGATGTTGAAAAGAAGAAGAGGAACATTTCTTCTTCTTCTTCTTCTTCGATGACGATGACGACCACGATGTTCGTTTTGGTTTTACTCTTCGTCACGTATGCTACTACGACTACTAGGACGAGTACTGCTACTACTGCTGCTCTCGAGAGGCCGAGGGTAAGAAGCCTGAGTAATGGTGATGCATTCGTCGCTGCTGGGAACGCGGGGGTGGATGCTTCAGGACAGGCTCTTAATACTAATACTAATAATAAAAATAAGAAGAAGAAAGCGACGATATCAAAGACATCAAAAGAAATGATGAATAATAATAAAGATGATCAACAACAACAAGAACAGCAACGATTCAACCCGTTAGTTATCGTTCAACGCGACAACGAGAAAGACTATCAAGATTTGAAACGCATTCAGAAAGTCTTCCCGAATGCGAATTCAATCTTCGGCGTGAACGCCGGACAGTGGCCGCAGAACCTGGAAGACGCCGAATACGGTTTACAGCCCTTGAGGATATTCAACCGCGAGAATTTCAAGAGTCTCACGTGGAAAGTAGATGATAAGAGGAGAAATCCGGATAATTTAAAAGGCATACAGTGGATCGCGTCGATCGATGAACGCAATCCAAAGACTGGGAAGTTGGGCGACGGAAGGATGCCAATCGCGCATCACATCGGATGCATGTACGCGCACTTCAACGCGTGGCGAGCGGTGGACGATATGGCTTACGATAAAGGAAACGATAAAATCTATCCCGCTTGGATTATGGAAGCCGACGCGTACGTGGACGAGAACCAAATGAAACCGAGAATGACTCGATTACTTCAAAACGCGCCGAAAGATTACGACTTTTTGATGATGAAGAGAGAGCTCTTTTTAGGGATTTGCGGTCCAGATAGACCGGAAAATTGCAAACGGTCGGAGAATTTCATTCGTTTAGGCGCACCGGGACCGAATCAAGAACCAGTTCGAGATGGGTACGAACGAAGAATGTATTTCTATTATTGGCCTTTGGATGGCCCGGGCGCCGGTTTGTCGTCCTACGCAATCGGTCCAGATTTTTCATATAAAGCGTTCAATTTCATCTCCCGGAAAGGAGCGGACATGATCGATGGTTTCTTATTCGGTAAGCTATGCCGAGACGACTACGTCTCCGAAGATGCCGCGAGCCCGGGGAATTTTTTGTTACCGGAAATTGGCTCCGCGTTGGTTAAACCGAGAACGAAAGAAACGAACACGAAAGACAACAAGTTGAAAGTGTTGAATTGCTATTTGCTCGGCGACGTCGAGTTGGTGAAGAAAGACGCCGACGACGAAGAGGCGTCTCTCGGTAACGACGAACAAGAGAACGTCGAAAACGAGAAAATCGACGACCCGGTGACTCTTTTCAAAGCGAAAGTGCACCAGGAAACGTCAAGAAAAGCGTCGCCCGATGACGAACAACAACAAAAAGACATCGACGTGACGATCGAAGCGAGCAAACCGACCGAGTCCTCCTCCCAAATCACCATCAAAACTGGGGATGCGTCCATTTCGCAAACCATCTCAAACAACAACGATGGCACGTTTTCCTTCGAAGTGAACGAGAAAAACGTCGACGGACAAGAAGAAGGCGAAACGAAAACGGAAAAGATCACCGTGGACACGACGCAGATGCCCGGACCTTACAACGACCTGTTCTCGAGCGTCATGAACACCATGGCCAGTGGTGGAGGACCGTTTAATTTACTACAAGAACAAGAACAACGACAAGAACAAGAACAACAACAGTAGCAGTAAATGCTACTGCGTGTGCATAATGATAAGTAGCATCGACATCCTCTCCCCGATGATGTCGAGAGTTGTAATAAAAATGTATATACTACCTTCCAAAGGTCTAATAAAAATCGCCACTTTAACACACGAAAGAGAACAAAACAACAAACTCATCGTCGTTAGAAAAATACATACCTTTTACGAATGCCGCTTCCGTCTCGCCTCCAAGTCCGCCACGAGGGCTTATCCATCGTCATCTTAGGCGCGACTGGAGATTTAGCCTCGAAGAAACTCTTCCCGTCTTTGTTCAACCTCCACTCCGCGGGTTTTTTACCAACCAGGACTAAAATATTCGCCTCTTTGCGAAGGAAAAGCAAAACTGAAATCGAGTTCAAAACGGAATTGACGGAACACATCAACCGGGTTTGGAAACCGCCGGATGGGTCGAACGCGACGAAACCGACCAAAGGTTTGATGGAGGAGTTCTTAGAGGACGTGGAGGTGTGTTATTTGGACGAGGAGTTTCTTTCAGAGGAAGAAGAAAAGAATAAAAAGAAGACGACCGTAGTAAATGGTCGAGGCGATGGAGGAGGAGAAGAAGAAGACGAAGAAGAAGAGGACGAGGAATCGGATTCGGAATCCGGTCTTCATGGCAGTAAAGAAGTGAACGAAGAAACGATGAGACAAAATTATCGATCCATTGATTCGATAACGAAGCACATTGAATCGTGGGAGAAAGAAAACGAAGACGCGCCGGCATCGAATCGAATGTGGTATTGCTGTTTACATTCGGATTTTATCGTCGACTGCGCGAACCAAATCCACTACTTCACGAGGACGAGGAAGGTGCATTTCACGGATCACACGCAAGCGGAGATGAAGATGAAGAAGAAAGGATGGACGAGGTTAGTTCTGGAAAAGCCGTTCGGTAGAGATCGAAAGACGTGCGAAAAGCTGAACGTGAAGTTGAGCAAACGATGGCCCGAGAGCGATTTGTTCCGCATGGATAGGTATTTAGGTAAAGAAGTGATTGAGAACTTGTTGGTGATGAGGTTTGCGAATCGATTGTTATCGCCGATTTGGAATCGAGATAACGTGGCGAACGTACAGATTATATTCAAAGAACCGTACGGCGCGGAAGATCAACAAAGAGGGGATTATTTCGATAAGAATGGGATCGTTAGAGATGTCATGCAAAACCATTTGTTGCAAATTTTAGCCGTGCTGGCGATGGACGCGCCGGTATCGTTAGATCCGGAAGATATAAGAGACGCGAAGTTGAAAGTTTTGAGACAAGTGGCGATGAGTAATGATAAATTTGACGTGTTGAAAAACACCGTCGTCGCGCAATACTCGAAGTCGAAAAACGGGAAGCATTTGGGCTACATGGAGGAACGCCCGGAAAATTCGAAAACCACGCCGACGTTTATCATGGCGGTGTTGAAATTAGCCAACGATCGATGGGATGGGGTGCCATTTATTTTTAAAGCCGGGAAAGGGATGAACGAAAAGAGGTCGGAAATTAGAGTGCAGTTGAAGGAATCCCCCGGGGATGTTTTCGGGAGAGACGACGACGAATCTCGATTACACGCGGCCGGGCCGAACGAGTTTGTTTTGCGCATGCAACCGAAAGAGGAGATGTACATGAAAGTGACGATTAAAGAACCCGGGTTAGGAGTCAAACCTACGGCTTCGGAAATGGAATTGAGTTCGAGATGGAAAATGGAACAGGCGAGGAAAGATGCGTGCGGGGAAGCTCCTCGACGCGCCTACGATCGATTGATATTGGACGTCATCAACGGGAACCAATCGCATTTCGTGAGGAACGATGAACTCGAAGCCGCGTGGGCGGTGTGCGATCCGTTGGTTTCCGCGATTGAGAGCGGGTATTTGCCGATGACTACGTATTCATACGGTAGTCGAGGACCGAAAGAGGCAGACGAATTGAGAACGAGGGCTGGGCATTTACCGTCGCATTTGGTCGAGAAGGATTCGGTGCCGCTGTTGAACGCGGAATACGATACGTTGCCGGGCGAGGAGGACGGCATGACGGAATCTTTAGCGAGTAAATTATCGAACGCGGTGTACGTTTCTGAACCCGTCGTGAAAAAGAATAAGCCAGTGAATGAAGGCTACGCGTTGAGTCCGAGAGGATACCGATCCGGCGACGTGAGTCCTCAACAACAAAGGTCGCCGAGACATAGTCAAATGAATGCGCGTCCCTCGACGCAATGGATTTAAGTATAGAAGTAGAGTATCGTCGATAGATGATACGCATTAGTTGCATGAATAATTTGTTTTGTGTTTATTTAGTACGTATTAATATTAGTCTAAGTCTTCCGCACTACCCGCCGCCGGTTTCGCATCTTCTTCCATCGGCGCATCCTCGCCCTCGGCCGCCGCCGCACCAGCATCGCCATCCTCCATCTCCGCGTCGCCATCGAGTTTCTCTTCCTCTTCACCCTCTTTCTTTTCTTTCTTCTCTTCCTTCTTCGGTTTCGGTTTTGGTTTTGGTCTCGATAAAATCGGCGTCGCGAAGCGCTCCAACACAGATCGTTTCTTCTCGATGTCCTCTGATTTCAACACACAATCGTCGGTTTTCTGTAAAGCGGATTGTAATTCGACTTTTTCAGCCAACCATTTTGCGGCATCGTCGCACTCTTTTTGCACTTTCTTTAAGTCTTCGGCGTCGATGTGCGCGTGCGCTTCATCTTGAGACGTTTGTTTGATCATTTGACACGAAGATTCTAAGGCGGCAATCGCGCCCGGTCGTTTGTGTTCTTCGTTGTATCTCTCTTCGATCGGGTTACCAATAGTGGATAACTCTTCGAGTTTTTTTACGTAAACACCTTTGGTCTCGTCTTCGCCGTCTTCGTACAACCAGTCTTCGGTGTTGTTCAACAACTCTTTGAACGAGGTTCTCACGTCTTCCTTGACGTAATCGAACAACTGTCCGCCTTCTTCCAACTTTGAGCGCATGGAGTACACGTACGCCTCGACCGCGTTCTTTCTCTCTTTCGTCTCTTCCATGACCTTGTCTTGCAACGCCATGTCAAATTCTTCTTGCTTGCACTTTTCGAGCACTTTGTCCGGTAAACCGCCCGTGTACGTCGATTTGATCGGCACGTCCGTTTTCTTCGTTTTCTTTTTGATCTCAATCTTAAATTTCGGTTTCGTTTCTTCTGGTTCCTCCTCCTTGGCAGCTTCCTCTTTTCCTTCCTCTTTCTGTTCTCCGTCCTCCCCACCTTCTTCGCCGCCTTCGGTTTCCATCTTTTCGCTCGCATCCCCCTCTGTCTTCTTCGGTTCTTCTTTTTTCTTCGGTTCTTCGACAATCGGCACTTGCACCTCTTCCTCGTACTCCTCCCACACTTGCGCTTCCGTGCACTCGACTAAGCCGTTCAAGTTCAATTTCACCTTCAATTTGACGTTGTGCTTGTCTTTGCCTTTCGGGACGGCCGGTAACGGTCCGATATCGAATGTACCCAACGAAGATTCCTCGGAGGATTCGTCCGTTTTCGTCGTCGCTTGCACCGTGAACTGTTTCGCTTTCAAAAACGTCATTTGTTTCGTGCTCGGAATCGGATTATATTTCTCAAACAATTCCACGTCTTTCACTTCGCCTTTCGCGTCTCCCGGCCAGGACATTTTGACCGGGAACGCGAACGCGTCGATGACGTCGAACTCGCGCACTCTAAACAACGGCGAGAGCATGGCGCCTTGCAACGCGCACCCTCTGGCCACAGATTCCGAGGCGTTCAACGTTCTCGAGATTGGCTTTTGGAAGAAATCCTCCAACGCTTTTTGAATCGATTGAATTCTCGAGGCGTTACCGACCAATTCGACCGAGGCGATGTCGGCAATGTCCAACTTGGCATCGACCACCATTTGTCGCACCGGACCCATCAAACCGTTTAACTCGTTTTGTGCCAACTCTTCCATCTTATCTCTCGTAATCATCGATCGCACGTCAACGTCGTTCATGAGACACTCGATGTTAATCGGCGCTTCTGGGTTCGCCGACAATACTTTCTTAGTCTTTTCGATGGCTGATTTCAAACGAAAGCTCGCGCGGGGATTCGATTTGACGTCAATTTTGAACTTCTCCTTGAACTCCTCGCAAAAGTGGTGGAACATCGCGTTATCAAACGCGCCGCCACCTAAGTTTGTATCGTATCCAGTCGAGAGCACTTTCAAACCTTTCGAAGTGAATTCAACCACCGAACATTGCATGGCAGAGTGCCCGATATCCACAAACGCCACTCGTACCGGTTTCTCCGTGAACTCTTGCGTCTTGAAAATGCCGTACGCCAACGCCGTGGCGGTCGTTTCATGCATCAATCGCATGACGTTCAACCCACAAATGCTCGCCGCATCAATCATCGCGCGTCTTTGCACGTCGTCAAAGAAAATCGGCACGGACAAAACGCAGTCGGTAATTTTAATCCCCTCGTTATCCAACTCGGCGATTCTCTTCAGATCGCTCAAAATCATCCCCAACAACTGCTCCGGCGAAAATTCTCTTTGTTTCCCCATATACTCCACGGTAACGATGATATTATCCGTCTTCTTGTCTCCCTTCACTGGATACAAGAATTCCTTGATGTCTTCTTGGACAGTTGGGTCGGAAAATTTCTTCCCGATTAAGCGTTTCAAGCACGCGACCGTATTCGTCGGTTGCATGTTGATCTTATCGCCAGCCGCGCATCCAACGAATCGTTGCCTATTTTATTATTATTATTAAGAAAAGAGAATTAATGTGGTGAGTGCGTGTTGTGATTCGCGAGCGCGACGAGAGAGAAAAAGAGAAAGAGAAAGAGAGAGAAACTTTGCGAAAGAAAAACTCCTCCTCTTTTCCTCTGAACTCTGTGTCTGTTGATGATGATTTTGATCAAACGAAACGTCGTTTCCAAAAAAGATGAAAAAAAGAAGGAAAAAAGAAGGAAGTTTCTTTTTCTTCTTTCGCCGGCTGCCTCTTGCACCTCTCTGCTTCGGTCGATTCACTCCGATCATTTTCATCATCATCAATATCATCATCAGATTCTTACTGAAACCAATGAATAATGAATACACAAACACTTTATTTCAAGTGGCTCTGATGCGCGCGCGCTGCTCGTAGAAGAAGAAAACGGCAACGAAAGTTTCGAAATTTGATCGTCTCTCTCTCGCCTCCTTCTTCGACGAAACGACAAGACGATGAGAGAAAAAAAATCATCATCATCTAATATAAAAACGAAGAATACTAAACGCACTTGTCCCCAAAATTGATCAATGAAGGCGTCTCCCGTTTAGACTCTTCGTTCATGACGACATCGATGCCTTTCCGTCGCGCGAGCGCGACCACGTTCGATTTCGATCCGAAATCAATCCCAGCCACAGACATTATTTATACGTGAGATTTGATGATGATTTGTTCTTGTTTTGTGGTGTTTCTGTGACGCCGACTGAAGTTGACTCTCTTCTCTGCTTATTAAAATGGAGAAAAACGCTTTCACATCAAAAATCACACGAGTTCTCTCCTTTTTTTTCTTTTTGGTTTGTTGTTTTTTGGCTGCTTTTTGCTTCTGAGCTTTTCTCTCTCTCTCTCTCTCACTCTCTCTCTTCCCTTTCCTTCTTACACACAAAAACAACAACATGCCTATTATAATGTCTTCTAAAAGGGTGGTGCGTCGTTTACGTCGTCGTTTACGTCTTTGTCGTCCGTAAAAGTCCGTCGTCCAAAGTTTCCTTTTTCCTCTCTTTCTTCTTATATGTGTATAACACACATACACATCCAATGAGGAACGCTAAAATTCTGTACTGAAAGCCATTGAAAGAGCATCGCTCTTCGTGAAACTTGAAATCATATAGTTTGTGCTATCTGAGGATATATTATGTGTGTGTGTGTGTGTGTGTGTGTGTGTGTGTGTGTATATGTATACCGCATCGTCGCGTTTTTTCTGCTCTCACTCTGTTTGTGTTCAACAAAGTCGTCCGTAACGGAACGGTGTGTGTGTGTGTGTGTTCTAATAACTGTCAAACACCACAAAACTAACTGTCTCTCTTCCTCTTTTCCTCTTTCATCAACTCAAGCAGAATAAAAACAAAAGAGTATTCTGAAGATGGTATTCTTCGCGGCAGGTACTTCGGTTTTAGGAGTCGGGTATTTCTGGGTCGCGTTCATCGTAGCGTCTGTTTTGGGACAAGTGAACGTCCCGTTCCTTTCAAAGTTTGTGCGCGATACGGCGAAGCGAGGCAAGACGAGAGGCGTCAACTTTGAAGAAGACGACGATACATCGAAAACGAAACGAATCTTATTAAACGTTCCGCACGCGTGGTTCACGCACTTCTACGTCGTCGGTACCACTTGGAACGCGTATACTTTGTTGCGATGTATTCAATCAAAGAGAAATAGTATTGGTGTGTTTTCATTCGCGAAGGCGGTCTTAGGAGACTCGAGCGGCGAGCTTCTCGCGAGCGTCTTGTTTCAGTTTCACGTCACGCGACGGTTGATGGAATCTTTGTTCGTCAAAGTGAACAAGAAGAAGGCGCAAATGCACGCGATTGGATACGTTCTAGGTTTACTCTATTACGTGTGCGCGACTTTGAGCTTAAAAAGTAGCAACGAAGAAAAGGGAGAAAGAAAAGCCGACTTTTTTTTCGCCTCTCTTCTCTTCTTCTACGCCAATTGGAAGCAATACGAGTGCCACGTGTTACTCCGGAACGCTCGCTTACAAACCGACCGGAGAGATCAATACGCGCAAATAGATTCCGGTTTGTTCTCCTTAGTCGCCTGTCCGCACTACTTTTTCGAGTGCGTTTTGTATTTCAGCCTTTGCGTTATACTCCGGTTTTCAAAGTCGAGCGCTTTGATGTTCCTCGCGGTTTGCGGAAACTTGAGCGTAGAGGCTAAGAACCACTTGATTTGGTATCGTCGCCGAATTAAAGGCTTTCCCAGACACAGGAAAGCTATGATGCCGTATTTGTATTAATTCTTCTTAATAAGTTTCTTCTTATATACCAGTAGTTTGTTGTTGTTGTTGTTGTTGTTAAATAATGTTGTTAGTGATAGAGAGAGAGAGAGATATTTTCGTTTTCGAGAAAAAAAGAAAGAAAGAAAGAAAGAGACGCTTTTTCGTCCGTCGATCGACGAGATCCCCCTTTATCTTTTATCTTTTTCCTCTGTCTGCGTTATTATATTATTAGACAATCACCAATCAACTCCATTATAATAAAACTCTATATTATACTATGTTAGCTTCAACCAGTGGCGGTGCGTTGTTCTCTCTCGTAGCATGCGTTCTCTTTCCTTTCGATGACTTTTATCTCGTCGACGATCTGTTTTCTGTCTTCTTAACGAAAAGAAGAAGACAACGGTGTCATCGTCATCATCACGCCGCACTCGTCTCCAATCCAATCCCTAGAAGAAGTCCACCAGGGCGGCGTCCAAAATTTTACAACTCTTGACGACACGCGTTACAGAAAAGAGTACAGTATCATCCAGTCGTCGTCGTCCTGCACTCGTTCTCTCTCTCTCTCTCTCTTTGTGGCGCGTTCGTCCTAGAAATGTGCGTGTGCACAAACGCTGACTGACTCTTCTTTCGTTCTCTCTTCAATCAATACAGCGACGACGGCAACGTCATCAACGACCAACAACACCGGCGTTGCTGCTGCTTCCTGGGGGAAGTTGTCCTTCAGACGAAGTCATCAAAATGCAACGACGACGAATAACAAAAACGTTAAAGTCCGAGGACAACAAACTTTAAAACAACTGAGAAGAAGATCAAACTTAACCATCGTCAACGTGGCCACGCCGTCGAAGAAATCGTCTGCGGAACCACCGAAAGAACCGAAAAGGTCCGCGGTGGAAATCATCAAAGAAAACTCGGATTTTTTACGCCACCCTCTGATTGAGCAGTTGGCGACGCCGGAGACGTTCATTTCCGAAGACGCCGCGCAATTGTATAAGTTCCACGGTGGATACCAACAAGACGATCGCGAGAAGAGATCGTTCGGGGAAGGAAAATTTTACCAATTCATGATGCGAACGAAACAACCGGCTGGTTTAGTCTCGAATAAGTTGTATTTAACCATGGACGACTTGGCGAATACGCACGGGAACGGGACGTTACGTTTGACGACGAGACAGACCTACCAGTTGCACGGTATTTTGAAACAAGATTTGAAGCAAACGTTTAGAACGGTCATTCAAAACATGGGGTCCACGTTAGGCGCGTGCGGGGATATTAACCGGAACGTGACCGCGGCGCCGTGTCCGGACAAGAAGAACCCGAGTTACGAAATCGCGCAAACGCTTGCGCTCGACATCGCGGAACTGTTAGCACCGCAATCGGGGGCGTATTACGACGTCTGGCTCGATGGAGAACAAGTCATGACGGTGGAAAAGCCTGAAATTACGAAAGCGAGAATGGATAACTCCAACGGGACGAACTTTGAAGGAAGCCAAGAACCGATTTACGGGAGTCTCTTTTTGCCGAGAAAGTTCAAGATTGGCGTCACGGTCCCCGGGGATAATCACATCGATTTCTTGAGTAACGATATCGGTATTTGCGTCGTGAACGATGCCGGCGGCAAACACGTCGGGTATAACGTCTACGCCGGCGGCGGTATGGGACGCTCGCACAGAAACAACGAAACTTTCCCGAGAATCGCATCGCCGATTGGCTACGTCGATAAAGATGATATTTTTTACGCCGTCAAAGCTATCGTTTGCACACAAAGAGATTACGGCAGACGGGACGACAGAAAACAGTCCAGATTAAAATATCTCGTCCACAGTTGGGGCGTCGAGAAGTTCACCTCGGTCACGGAACAATATTTCGGCAAGAAGTTTCAACCGATTGCGCCGTTGCCGGAGTTCGAATTTAAATCGTACCTCGGGTGGAACGACCAAGGCGATGGGAAGTTATGGTACGGTGTCCACGTCCAAAACGGTCGCTTAAGAGGTGAATTGAAAAAAGCCTTGAGATTGGTCATCGAAAGATACGAGTTACCGGTGCGTTTGACCGCGCAACAAGATTTACTCTTGTGCGACGTCGACCCGAAGTGGAAGGATGACATTCACCAAACTTTGAAAAACGCCGGTTTGAAAGATTTGGACGACATCGAGCCGAACGACCAGTTATCCATGGCGTGTCCGGCGTTGCCTTTGTGTGGCTTAGCAATTACCGAAGCCGAGAGAGGTTTACCGGACATCAACAAGAGACTTCGCGAGGTCATGGAAACCGTCGGCTTGACGAAATCCGACGACATTATGATTCGCATGACTGGTTGCCCGAACGGGTGCGCGAGACCATACATGGCCGAACTCGGTTTCGTCGGCGATGGCCCGAACTCATACCAAATCTGGTTGGGCGGTACCAGAAACTTAACCGGAATTGCCCGAGCGTACGAAGACAAGGTGAAGGTGGACGATTTGGAGACGTTTTTCGAACCGATTTTCGCGTATTGGAAACAAAATCGTAACAGCGGCGAAGAGTTTGGTCAGTTCGTCAACCGCGTTTCGTTTGAAGAAATGAAAGCGTTCTCGGGGTCATACGTCCCGGGACAACTCGTTTCCGCGGAACGATTGCCGAGAGTCATGGTCGAAAGAGCGGCGCTGGATAAATTGATCAAATACGCGGAAGAGAACAACACGACGCTGACTGCGGCGGCAACGAAAGCCATCATGGACTTGTAAATTCAATTATAAATTAAAATCAACATCTATCTATCTACTATATCAATACTAACTGCATCATTTTTATGTTACAACAAAATCGCGCGTATATAATACTCATCCCCTCATTCTTCCAACTCCGGTCGAGTTAACAAATACAACGACGGACCTAACACGGGTAATAAATAAAACAATGGGTTCACATCAGATGATGCTGATGATGACAACGACGACGAGCGTCTCTGTAAATCCTCCTGTATAGCCGTTTTCATCACCAACGACAAGACGATTAAATCGCAGGTAGACACGCACGCCAACGTCGATTGTTTCGTCAACAACGTCACAAACTCCGAAACCACCGCGGCGTCGAAAACGTGCGAGAACGCCCAGAAATATAAAAACCCACTAAACGCCGTCAACAACAACGCGTTAATTTTAGATTCGAGAATATTCTTGGTGATAAATCCTAAATCGGATTTCTTTACGCCGTTTATCACCGGCGTCCGGGCGATTAAATACGGTCCCAACGCGAAAAATCCGAGAGCGAACGACGCGCCGACGAAAAACTTCGGTTGCAACTTTGGCTGTTTTTCGCCACCGCCCGGAACGAGTAAACACGCGTACACCATAGGAACGACCCCTAAACTGTTAAACAAAGCCTCAAACAGTGGGTTCACTTGACCTTGAAACGGAGAGGAAACGAGTTGCGCGATTAAATCCGCATCGAACGACCCCACCGTCTTTGGTGCCACGAACGTCGCCACCGCGAGCAACGAAAACCACAAACCAAGAATTGCGAGTCGCTCCGAATCTTCCCAAAACTTGTATAACAACTTTTGTTGCTCTTCTTCTTCTTCTTTGTTGTTGTTATTCGTATTATTATTGTGGGCACGCGTCACAACTACTAATCTTTTATCCATCATCATCGTCATCATCTTTGTCGTCGTCACGCAGAAGACGCCGTTTCTTTTTCCCTCCTCCATCTTCTTCTTCTTCTTCTTTTGAATCGTCATCGCAAAACCACATCTTATCTTTCTGTTGATGTTGTTGTTATCACAAGAAAGTTTCGAAGTTGTTTTTGTTGTTCCTCTCACCACACGTAATGATAAAAGCGTCGTCATCTTTTTAACATCAACACACTCTTTCAAAGTGTTAAAAAATATAAGGAATTTTGAGCAAAAGTGGTGAAAGAAAAAAACAGAAGAGAGAACGAACGAAAAAATTCAAAAAATCATCTGAGTGTTTTGAGAGGTGAAATCCCCTACTTTATATCTGCTCCTTTGAACGTGCTCCTTTGAGCGCGTTTCACGAATATATGTACACATAATAAATAGACGCGCGCGTTTTGTATTATACCTTTTTTTAACGGAGAGCTGCTTTGAGAGTTTTTGTACACGGTTTACACCATCGTATAACTTTTAATCAATAGTAGTACCTACACGATGACGGTGAACGACGAAGTGATTGAGATTTCATCCTCTTCAGAAGAAGAAGAAGAAGAACAACAACAAGAAGAAGAATTAGTAGGGGAGGAGCGGGAAGAAGACGAAGAAGCAGAAAGCGAAGACGAAGAGGAAGAAGAACCATCATCATCCCCGGTGGTTCGGTGTGCAATTCGAACGACGAGAAGCGAAGAAAGAGAAGAAGAAGACAAAGAAGAAGAAGTGATTTTGATTGACTCCGACGACGATGAAGAAGAAGAAGACAAAGAAGAAGAAGAACAACAACAACAAGAACAACAACAACAAAAACAACAACAACAACAACAAAAACGCTTCTTTAACATCGGCACGGAAGTTTTAATCCATAACATACTCAGTAAACCAGAATTAAACGGAAGAAAAGGAGAAATTATGGAGTACACGGGCGGGTTTGATCGAAGGTATTCGGTGAAAGTATTCGGTAACGTCTTGGCGTTGAAAGAGGTGAATTTGATTGATTTTAACACAGACGGAGAGAGAGCGATGGAAGTGATGTTACAAATACGCGCCGCGGAGAATCGAGATGGTGACGACGATACTACTAAGAAAAGGAAAGAGATGATGGAAAACGAGGAGGATAACGTGATGTTGCCTACGCACAGAAATGATGACGTCTATGGAGAAGATGACGATGAATCACCCTTGTATAGAAGAATGGCGCCGTCGCCGCCGCCGTCGGAGTCGCCTCCGGCGAGAAGGATGGTACCGCCGCCGTCGCCGTCCACACAATTTACGCCGACGAGAAGTAAATACGCGCGAACGTTACCGTATGCGCACCCCGCGTATCAAAGTGGGAAAAGCAAAATGTTTGGTAAAATCACGTGCGTGTTAGATCACGACTTTGCGATTAAAAATGTCGGTAAAGCAGTCATGCAAGGTTTGGACGCGCCGAATGGGATTTCAGGCGTATCGAAAGACTATAAAAATCGATTGCGATGTACGTCGCGAACTTTATTGCCTATCCCCGCGAGCATCACGTGGATTCGGCATCCGGAGAAGGAACTGAGATCGAACGAAGAGTGCAGATTTATGTTGCAAGATTTGACGCAAATGCAAGTCGAGGAAGATCCGAGATTATACTGGTCGATGCGCACGACGTTGGTTTTAAACGGCGAAGAGTTTGTGAAACTCCTCGAAAAAGAGGAAGAAACGGAACGCTTGCAACACATACAGGACGGTTCTTTATCGGATGTTCTGTTGAAAGCGAAACGACGCTCGGACTCGGTTGGTATTCTCACGTTGTTGGTGTACGGATTAGACGATTACGTCTTGAAACGAACGAGGAAGGAGATGGCCCAGGTCGGCGCCAAAGACGCGTTCAACGATAAGTTTGTTTCCGCGATGAAAACGAAATTAATCGTACGCTCGGGCGGGTTTGGGAATCTAGGAAAGATTCAAGTCAAAGTAGTGGAGTGTTTAAACGAGCAAGCGGTCGTTGATAACATCATCGGCATGCACAGATGGTTAGCAGATCTTCCGTTTAAGAAGAACCACAACGCGATATCGGTAGGCGTCGTCGCCACGGTGGACGAGAAGAAAATTAAAAAATTGGACCATTTGAACGTCTCGTGGGTGAAAGCGCTGGCAGCGATATCGGGATTAGCCGAGGAACACGCGCACGTCGTCGCCAACCGCTTTCCAAGCGCGAAGAAGTTGATTGAACATTTCGAACGGTATAAAGACGATCGATATGGTGGTGAACACGTCATCGCGGATTTGAATAAATTTTCAAACAGACACCGCGACGGAAGGCAAAAGATTGGAATTGGAGTCGCGCAAAGGTTACGCGTCATGTTCAGTCAGAAAGCGAGAGCTGGTGATATATTGTAAAAGGAGGAGTAGATGTAGACGTAGAGTAGTAGTAGTAGTAGTAGTAGAATGCTTTTGTAAAAAAGTTTTATTTTGTAGCTCTCTAATACATTTTCAATGAATCTGCTATATGGGCGGCATCTAGAAATAATCAAACGATTTTATGAACCGGTCCGAAATCGTCGTCTAAATCGTCGTCGTCGCTCCAATCCTCAGACCATTCAATCGGAGGACCCTTGTTCGGCGTCGTGGTTTGCGACGAGAAAGCGCTTCTACTTCCACCACCGACACGCGGAGCCGGACCTCGCATCCAGCGTTCGTACTTAAACTTGGCGTACGCGCCAAGAAGTAAAATTGCAAATACTGCCACGAGAAAGGCAAACATTTGAACGTTGTACATCCCACTTTGGACGTTTGACATCATGTTATTAAAGTCTGGTAAGCCAACGGGCTTGCGAGATGACGAATAGGAATCATCGCTGTAATCAGAAGAGGAAGTGTAATCGTTCGTGTCCGATGCTGGTTCTAAATCAGCCTCGACTTCCTCCTTGTCCCGGAATCCACTCGCACGTTCTCTTCGAGAAAAAGACGACGACGACGAAGATACCTCTTCCCCT